>Ga0181559_10000688_pt1 | contig 32096 bp, 27 predicted proteins | sample 011ome_21_FD_133752 | JGI IMG/M metagenome (GOLD analysis project Ga0181559, IMG submission 133752) | Coastal salt marsh microbial communities from the Groves Creek Marsh, Skidaway Island, Georgia - 011508AT metaG (megahit assembly) | ecosystem: Environmental > Aquatic > Marine > Intertidal... | reverse complement strand
GAAAAATGGACGATTCGCATCTGACTCAGGGAGCGCAGCCCGTGATACATACGTTGTAAAAGAACTCATCAGGCACGACTTTGCTCAACACATTCTTATCCAGAGCCTCAAGTTTTTTCCAGGTTCCAAATGCGAAGTTGGCCCATGCCCAACCAAGAGCTCCGGGTTTGACGGATGCTTCAAATGTGCGCACGGGCCAGCCAAACCAACTTGCACTCAGCTCCTCGGTCACCGTACTCACATCTACCGCACCTGATCTGACCGCTATGCGAGCCAATGAGTCGGGGTCAAATGTGTGAATATCCACAACTGATTCAAGTGCTTGCGCGCGCGACGACTCTTCGATCTCATGAGGTTCCCTGGCCCAGCGATCCCTCAAGGGCGGCAATGCCGTTACATGCGTGCTGACCCACCACGTCAGGCGAGATAACGAGCGCGCAATGACATCACCCTTTTGGGTGGGTTCACCGCAGAAAACAAATCTCCCACCTGGCCGCAATATTCGGACGACTTCAGAAAACAGTGCATCGAGATCGGGGACATGGTGGAGCACTGCATGACCAACGACCAAATCAACGCTCTGGGATGCAAATGGAAGGTTCTCAGCATCTGCCACCGTGCCAGTGACAGACAATCCGAGTTGCTTTCCATTGCGCACTGCAACAGAGACCATGCCCGAACTCACATCCGTGGCAATTCCACGTTTTCCAACCCCCGATTGCATGAGGTTCAATAAAAAGAAGCCCGTTCCTGACCCTAATTCAACAACCGTGTCATAGGAATCCTGCTGCTCGCGGGAAACAACGTGGTCAAAGCAGTTTCGGGCATAATCAACACAACGTTGATCATAGGAAATACTCCATTTGTCGTCGTAAGTTTCTGCTTCCCAATCGTGATACAAAATATTGGCAAGCTTGGAGTCTGTCCATGCCTTCTCTATATCCCCCGTTAAAGAATCTGGCACGTTTTTGCTCATAGTTTCTAGCGCCCCACGAATGTGGCTTTGCCAGGGCCCTCATTAACAAATGAATTCATTCCAACACTTTGATCCTCGGTTGCAAAAAGGGCTGCAAACTCAGTGCTTTCAATCGAGAGTCCAGTGAAGAGGCTGGCATCCAGACCGTTATCGACAGCTCGCTTTGCAGCAGCCAATGCGATTTTTGGGCCACCAACGAATTGGCCTGCCCATTTGAGAGCTATCGCAAGCACGTCATCCGGTGCGCACACTTTATTCACGAGGCCGATTTCAAGTGCTTCATCCGCCGAAATCATCCGTCCACCAAAGATCAATTCCTTAGCCTTGGAAGGTCCCACTAACCGAGGTAAGCGCTGAGTTCCACCTGCCCCTGGAATTATTCCAAGAAGAATTTCAGGCTGGCCCAGCTTCGCGTTATCGCCTGCCACTCGAAAGTCTGCGCACATGGACAACTCCAGTCCCCCTCCGAGCGCAAAGCCCGTTATCGCAGCAATCGTCGGTTGTGAAATCTTTGCTACCGCATCGAAGGCGCCCTGAAGGCTGTGGGCAGCACTCGACATGTCCGCGTACGTCATCTGTGCCATTTCCTTGACATCCGCGCCTGCGGCGAAAACTTTGGGTCCGCCATAAAGCACAACGGCGTCAACATCCTTATGTGCGGATACCAAGCGCGCTGAGGACGCTATCTCCCGCTGCATTTGCAAATTGAGTGCATTCATTGGCGGCCGCATTAGGTTAATGACCGCAACTCCCGCATCAAGTTCGACTTTGATGAATTCACTCTCGCTAAGAACAGTTGCCATGTGGAAATCCTCTCCCGCTATGTCGACGCGCCACATTCGATTCAGCGCTGGGCCCATGTGCCTCACACGCTAGCCCACTGCCGCATGTCGGGTTCACCAGACCGGGAAGTAGCACGACTAAACTCACACGAGTGCGCACAAAAGTAGGTCATTGGGATCCCTTTGGCGTGACACCCCGCGACGATGGCAGCGCCAAGGTCTCCCTCTGGGCCCCACACGCAGATTTTGTTGAATTTTGCATCCTCAGGGGCTCAGAAACCCACGGATTCGTTGAAGAACGTCACTCACTGACCCATCGGGTTCAGAACGTTCACTACGACATAATCCCCAACGTGCCTGTCGGGTCCCGGTACGGATTTCGAGTCCACGGACCCTGGGATCCTCACAAGGGCATGAGATTCAACCCTAATAAATTCCTTGTAGACCCCTACGCCAAGTTGCTCGTTGGAGAGTTGATCAACGATCCTGCGATTTTTGATTATGACGTCAACGACCCGCACACCATGTCCACACTCGACAGCATCGATTTTGTTCCGCACTCAGTCGTCAGTTCTTCATCATTTGATTGGCAAGGGGATCGACCACTTGAACGCCCGTGGAATGAGACGGTCATCTACGAGACCCATGTCAAGGGTTTCACCAAGTTGCACCCCTCTGTGCTCGAAACTGAGAGAGGCACATTCCGCGGCTTAGCCACCCCCGAAGTCCTTGAACACCTCAAACACATTGGTGTGACGGCCGTTGAACTGCTTCCCGTTCATCACTATGTCGACGAAGTGCATCTGATGGAAACCGGATTAACCAACTATTGGGGCTACAACACACTTGGATTTTTCGCACCGCACTCAGGTTACTCAGTGAGCGAAGGTTCACAAATCGATGACTTCAAATATATGGTGCGCGAACTTCACAAGGTTGGAATCGAGGTAATCCTCGACGTCGTCTACAACCACACGGCCGAAGGTGGTCTCGATGGCCCTAGCCTGTCGTTCAAAGGCATCAACAACAAAGATTTCTACCGCCTGGATGAAGATGGCAACTACATAGATTTCGCAGGCTGCGGAAATACAATTAACGCAGCAAAGCCTCAAGCACTCCAACTCATCATGGATTCACTCCGTTATTGGGTCACCGAAATGCACGTTGATGGATTTCGATTCGATCTTGCCGCCGCACTAGCCCGCTCGTTCTATGACGTTGACATGCTCGGCAACTTCCTCACCACGATCCAACAAGATCCCATTCTCCGCCGCGTGAAATTGATAGCTGAGCCTTGGGATATCGGCCCTGGTGGTTATCAGGTCGGCTCATTTCCACCCTTGTGGAGTGAATGGAATGACAAATACCGTGACGATGTCCGCGATTTCTGGCGCGGCGAAAGTGGAATTGCCGGAATTGGCTGGAGACTTTCGGGATCCCAAGACGTCTACGGTGGAGATGGCACCGACCCCTACACCTCTATTAACTTTGTCACTGCACATGACGGTTTTACCTTGCGCGACTTAGTTTCTTTCAACCACAAGCACAATGAAGCTAACCTCGAAGAAAATCGTGACGGGACCGACAACAATCGTTCGTACAATTACGGCGTTGAAGGCAAAACCACCGACCCCCAAATAATTGAAACCCGCTCACGCCAGATTAGAAATTTTCTGGCCACATTGTTTCTCTCCGGTGGTGTACCCATGCTCATGGCTGGAGATGAACTCCACCGAACCCAACAGGGAAACAACAACAGTTACTGTCAGGACAATCCCATCTCATGGATCAACTGGGATCTACAACAAGAAGACTGGGATCTGGTTGATTTCACCGCAACCTTGGCACACATTCGCGCCACTCACCCCGCACTCCGTCCTCTGGGGTTCTTCACTGGAAACCCGCACTTCGACAACGGGCCCAAAGATCTCGCATGGTTTGCACCCAATGCCCATGAAATTGAACATTGGCACTCCGAGTCACATTCAACGATTGGCATGTTTCTCACCCCAGAACCTTCGGAATCGCTCTATGCAATCTTTCATGCCGGTGCAGAACCAGTTTCGGTCACACTGCCGGGTGCCCCCTATGCCCAGAGGTACACGCCGATTCTCGATACGAATGCCATAAACGGCGTCCCAACAGGCGAGCAGCACAATGCGGGAGATTCCATCACGATGCCACCTCGTTCGACCTACGTCATGAGAGCGCATACATGACGAAAATTCCTCTAGCGCAACGGAAACTCAGAGTCCGTTTTTTGTTCTGAATTCGCTGGCACAACCTGAAGCCCAAGATCGGCACTCGAGGCCAAGGCAGAGTGCGTCGGAGTGATCCGAACTGAATATCCCAACGAACCATTGCGATCCAGAGGAATCTGCCCAGAATAGATTCGACGTTGCCCCTCTAATGATTGCGTCAACTCAAGATCCGCGTGCAACGGGTGTTCCAATTCGTCCTCGGAGTTCACGCGACCATAGATCACCTGCACGTTTACATCTTGCTCAGCGATCTGGCCGAGGTTGACGTAGGCCCTAATGGGCACGCTGGTGCCCAAACTTGCTACACCGTCGGGGAGATCTGCATCGACGTGCTCAATCGCGACCGAATCCCAGTGCTCTCTTATCCATGCCTTCCATTCCGCCAAGTCTTTGGCCGGTGCAAAATCGTCAGCACAGAGCGCATTCCCAGCGAGTGCAGCGGGCGCATACAAGCGTTGAACGTAATCGCGCACCATTCTAGTGGCCAAAACTTTCGGTCCCAGCGCACACAAAGTGTGGCGAATCATTGCCAACCAATCATGCGGAACACCCGATTCACCAAGACGATAAAAAGTTGGCGCAACCTGAGTTTCGATTAAGTCATAGAGCGCCTTTGCTTCCAGGTCATCACGCAACTCGAGGTCGTTCAGTCCATGGGCAGAGGGAATAGCCCAACCATTTTCGCCGTCAAACCACTCGTCCCACCAACCATCCATGATGGACAGGTTGAGTGCCCCGTTCAAAGCTGCCTTCATGCCTGAAGTCCCACTCGCCTCGAGAGGTCGGATGGGATTATTGAGCCAGACGTCACAACCTGGGTAAAGAGTCGTGGCCATTCCGATTTCGTAATTGGGAAGGAACACAATGCGATGCCTGACGTCTTCGGCGTCAGCGAACTTGACCAACTGCTGAATCAGGGCCTTTCCGCCATCGTCGGCAGGGTGCGCTTTGCCCGCGATCACAAGTTGTATTGGACGTTCGGGGTCGGTGAGGAGAGCACGCAAACGCTGCGGATCTCGCAGCATCAACGTGAGCCGCTTGTATGAGGGAACTCGTCGCGCAAACCCAATGGTCAAAATATCGGGATCAAGAATGTCCTGGGTCCACGCAAGTTCTGATTCGCCCGCTCCCCTGTCACGCCACGATTGCCGTAACCGATTTCGAGCCATCGTGATCAACTCTGAGCGCAACTCGCGCTTGACAGCCCAAAACTTTTCATCAGATATTTCGCCCATGCGATCCCAGACGTGATCAGGTTCAATGAATCCGAACTCCTGCTGCGCTAACTCAAAGATTTTCGGAGCCACCCATGTTGGAGCATGAACGCCGTTAGTGATGGATGTAATTGGAACATCGTCACTGTCAAAGCCTGGCCAGAGGTGAGCAAACATTTCTCGAGAAACTTCACCATGTAACAGACTGACACCGTTGGCGCGCCCTGCGATCCTGAATCCCATCATCGCCATGTTGAAAACATCGGCGTCGGTCTCTTTTCCTAGTGCAATGATTTTTTCGACTGGCATTCCGGGGTCAGCGTTATCTCCACCGAAATACCGACTAATGAGTTCTATTGAAAAGCGATCGATACCCGCCGGGACCGGTGTGTGCGTGGTAAACACGGTATTTGCACGCGTGGCCTCGAGCGCCTGCTCGAAATTCAGCTGCGCTGGCCCTTGGACCAGTTCACGCATGCGCTCCAACCCCAGAAAACCCGCATGGCCTTCATTGGTGTGAAAAACATTCGGTGACACAACGTCGTTCAACTCGCAATAGCGCCTGAGCGCTCGAATGCCACCTATTCCGAGGAGCATTTCCTGTTCGAGTCTGTTATCACTGCCACCGCCGTACAGCCGGTCGGTGACATCGCGTGCATCCTGCTCATTTGATCCAATGTCTGAGTCCAAGAGAATTAATGGCACCCGTCCCACTTGAGCGATCCAGACGTGAGCGCCCAGCTCACGGCCCTGCGGCATGCCTACCGTGATGCGCACGGGCGATCCATCTCGCTCACGCAAGAGTGTTACCGGGCTGGCGTCTGGGTTACTGATCGGATAGTGCTCAACTTGCCAGCCATCCCGAGAGAGTGATTGACGGAAATAGCCGGATTTATAAAACAGGCCGATGCCAATGAGTGGAACGCCCAGGTCACTCGATGATTTCAAATGGTCACCCGCGAGAATGCCCAACCCCCCGCTGTATTGGGGTAGCGCCGCGGTCACACCAAATTCCGGTGAAAAGTATGCAATTCCCGTAATTGCCGCGCTCGCAGTTTCCTGCTGATCTTGAAACCAGCCTGGGGTCGCAAGGTAGGCGTCCAAATCAGACTTTCGCTCATTGACCCAATTCACGAACCCCGCATCGTGGGCCAATTCCTCGAGTCTCTCGCTGGAAACTTCACCCAGAAGCAAAATTGGATCCTGTGATTGTTCCCATAACTCTGGGTCAATCGATGCAAAGAGGCGGGCAGTAGCTGGGTTCCATGACCACTGCAAATTGAGCGCCAAAGCTTCCAGTGGCTCAAGGTTTGCGGGTAGGACGCTTCGGACCGTGATTCTCTTGAGTGCTCGCACAGGCCTAACCTATCGAAATAGTCCATGGTTCATGCAAACGTATACATGAATTGTTGTGGTCAGCCACTCAGTTCCCCGATATCCTCAATCCATGGCCAAGCGCACCGCTCCTCACCATGCGGTCACTGAAGACTCCTCGCCCATAGATTCCTCACATCCGGCATCTCCTCGATTCACCATCACCGACGTCTCTCCTGTGGTTCGGGCTGATCATTGCCAAGGATCCCCCGTTCCCTGTACCTCGTCTCGTGGCCTGCTCCCAGCGGCTGGAGCAGTCGGCGAAGTCATTCCTTTCAGCGCAACCGCATTTCGAGAGGGCCACGATTCATTGGCCGTGGATTTGACGTTGATCAATCCGGCTGGAGAGCAACTGGGTCCGTTTCCCATGCGCCCTGGGTGGGACCCGGATCGCTATGAAGCACTCTTCCGCCCTGAGGAACAAGGCCTCTGGCATTTCACCGTCACCGCTTGGGGTGACCCGTGGTCGACCTGGCAGCATCGGGCCAGCATCAAGATTCCAGCCAACCTAGATGTCGAACTCGAGTTCACCGAGGGCGCGATCATTTTGAATCAGATTCTGGACACCCTTCCAACCCGCAACCAGCGGAAGTTGCACAGTGCAATTGCAACGATGACGGACACTGCGCTTCCTCCGAGCGTTCGGCTCGCCGCGGCAACCGATCCAACCGTCGCTCAATTGACCACAGCATTTCCGCTGCGCGAATTTCCCACGGACAGCGGCCCTTGGCCCCTTCTCGTGGAGAGAACTCGTGCACTCGTTGGCGCTTGGTATGAATTTTTTCCGCGCAGCGAAGGTGCGAGCATCGATCCACCACGTTCAGGGACATTCTCCACGGCTGCAGAACGATTACCTGCTGTAGCAGCTATGGGTTTCGATGTTGTTTATCTACCCCCGATACATCCGATTGGTGAGGTAAATCGTAAGGGGCGCAACAACACTCTCACTCCTTTCGCATCAGACCCTGGTTCGCCTTGGGCAATCGGTTCTCGACATGGTGGTCATGACAGCGTGCATCCTGATCTGGGGACGCTAGAAGACTTCGCTGACTTCGTAGCCGCTGCAAAAAAACTGAATCTAGAAATAGCATTGGATCTAGCGTTGCAGGCAACCCCCGATCATCCCTGGGTTTTGTCACACCCCGAGTGGTTCACTACGAGAGCCGACGGCTCCATCGCGTTCGCAGAGAATCCACCAAAAAAATATCAAGACATTTATCCGCTCAATTTCGATAATGATCCTGAAGGTCTCTACGCTGAAGTCGAGAGAATCACCCGGTTCTGGATTGACCAGGGAGTCAATATTTTTCGGGTGGACAATCCCCATACCAAACCTGTGTGGGTCTGGCATCGACTAATACATTCCATCAACACAACCAATCCTGATGTCATCTTTTTGGCAGAAGCATTCACCCGGGCACCCATGATGCGAGCTCTCGCCGAGGTTGGTTTCCAGCAAAGCTACACATACTTCACCTGGAAAACTTCCAAGCAAGAGTTGGAGGAGTACTTCTCTCAACTTGCAGGCCCAATGTCTAGCTATATGCGTCCCAATGTTTTTACCAATACGCCTGACATCCTGCACGCCTACCTGCAATCCGGCATGCCTGCTGCATTTGCAATTAGGGCGACGCTGGCGGCCACGCTCTCTCCTACCTACGGCATCTATAGCGGCTTTGAACTATTCGAACATGTTGCATTACGCCCAGGCAGCGAGGAATACCTAGATTCAGAGAAGTTCGAATATAGACCTCGAAATTGGGAACTGGCCGCTAAACAGGGGCGCACTCTAGCACCGCTCATAACCTCACTCAACACTCTTCGCAGACGCAACCCAGCGCTACATTCACTGCGATCACTTCGTTTCCACCCCACTGACTCACCCGACATAATTGCTTATTCGAAGCGTGATGGCGCTAACACGATCCTGGTTGTGTGCACCCTTGATCCCTACCACGAACACGAAACAACGGTGCATTGGAATATGCCGGAGTTGGGCTTGGATTGGTCTGATGAATTTGCGGTGACCGAGGAGCTCTCTAACGCCCATTGGCGGTGGGGGGCCAACACTTTTGTTCGACTCAATCCTTACGAAACTGTTGCCCATATTGCTCGAATTACCAGCCCCGTCACAGCACAGGAAATATTTAGTGCATCACTTGAAAAAATCAAGAAGGGTACCTCTCAGTGATGTCAGGGATTTCCCATCAGGAACTACAAAGAGTCGCTCACGGCTCACACTATGATCCACACTCGATTCTCGGTGCTCATCTTGATGGCCGAACCCTTATTTTCCGATCCCTCAAGCCCGAAGCTCGCGCAGTCAGCGTCCGCGTTGATGGCCAATTAATTCCAATGACACAAGAAATCCCCGGTTTATGGGTAGCTTCAATGCCCCATGATCCGGGTAGTCCAATACCGCCATACACCTTGGAAACCCTGTATTCCGAGTCCACATTTAATTCACAAGATCCCTATAGATTTCTCCCCACACTGGGTGAACTCGACCTGCACCTGATCGCCGAGGGGCGCCATGAAGAGTTGTGGAATGTCCTGGGCGCCCGCCCTCGAGAAGTGGATCTCAACGGGACCCAGGTTCATGGGGTTTCATTCGCTGTTTGGGCCCCCAATGCACAAGGTGTACGCGTCATTGGGGACTTCAACTTTTGGAATGGACAAACGCACCCAATGCGCTCACTGGGATCTTCCGGGGTTTGGGAACTTTTCATTCCTGATCTGCCCGCACGTTCAGCATATAAGTTTTCAATTCTCGGACCCGACGGCATCTGGCGCGCGAAAGCTGACCCCATGGCTTTTGCTACAGAGATTCCACCGAAAACGGCATCCGTTGTATTCTCTTCCGATTATTCCTGGACAGACAGTGAATGGATGACACAGCGCGCCCTGCGCAATCAGCACGTCATCCCCATGAGTATCTATGAAGTTCATCTTGGTTCCTGGAGACCTGGACTGAACTATTTACAAATGTCCGTAGAGCTAGTCGAATATGTGAAATCAGCAGGCTTTACTCATGTTGAGTTTCTCCCAGTTGCAGAACATCCCTACGGGCCATCTTGGGGCTACCAGGTCACTTCGTATTACGCACCCACGTCCCGATTTGGAAACCCTGATCAGTTTCGGCACCTCATTGATTCGCTTCACAATGCTGGAATCGGTGCGATTCTGGATTGGGTTCCTGCCCACTTCCCCAAAGATGAATGGGCATTGGCCAATTTTGATGGCACCTGCCTTTATGAGCATCCTGATCCACGTCGCGGCGAACACCCTGATTGGGGTACCTACATCTTCGACTTTGGTCGAAAAGAGGTGCGAAACTTCTTGGTGGCAAATGCGATCTATTGGTTAGAAGAATTCCATCTCGACGGGCTTCGTGTTGATGCCGTAGCTTCCATGCTCTATCTCGACTACTCTCGCGAGGAGGGTCAATGGCTGCCAAATCAGTACGGGGGTAGAGAAAATCTTGAAGCGGTTTCTTTCCTACAGGAAATGAATGCAACGGTTTACAAGCGGGTACCTGGTGCGGTCACTATCGCTGAAGAATCCACCGCGTGGCCGGGCGTCACTCGGCCAACAAATACGGGCGGACTTGGCTTCGGCTTCAAATGGAACATGGGTTGGATGCATGATTCGCTCAGCTACGTGCAACACGAGTCAATACACCGGAAATATCACCATGACGAAATGACATTCTCACTCATGTATTCGTTCAGCGAAAATTTCATTTTGCCGTTCTCTCATGACGAAGTGGTACATGGAAAAGGTTCACTCATCAATCGCATGCCTGGGGATAGATGGCAAGAACTCGCGAATTTCCGCACCTACTTGGCCTTTATGTGGGCTCATCCTGGAAAAAAGTTGTTGTTTATGGGGACTGAATTTGCTCAGTCGACAGAGTGGTCGAGCGAAAAAGGAATCGACTGGCCACTCTTGCAGTACCCCGAACACCAAGGAATCCTCGACACTGTCACGGATCTCAATGCGTTGTACTCGGCCGAACCTGCACTCTGGGAAAGAGATAGCGATCCCAGAGGGTTTGAGTGGATTGATGGAGCAGACTCGGATCGCAATATCTTCAGCTGGTTGCGATGGTCAGATAGCGGGGAGTGCATAGCCTTCGTTGCCAACTTTTCTCCGATGGTGCATACAGATTTTGTACTTGCGTTGCCCTATGCAGGCCAATGGTCCGAGGTGTTGAACACCGATTCGCCCAGGTATGGCGGTTCCGGGGTCGGCAACATGGGACAGATCATTGCAGTAGAAGGCGAGTGGAATGGTAAAGCGGCCCACGCGCGAATAACGGTCCCTCCACTGTCAGGGCTCTTTTTTATTAAGAAAAAATAGCGGGCACCACATGGCAGTAATTGCCGCTAGAACAGTGCATTAGCGAGTGCGATCCGAGCACCCGGAACGCTTGGATCATCTCCCGCCAATGCGAAGTACTCGACAGCCCTTGTTCTCGCGTGTTCTCGCTCTTGGCCACTTGATGCCTGCACTGCGGAAACCACCGCACTCAATGCAATGTTCCATTCACCCTCGGCCGCGGCAAAGTCGGCCGCAAGCAGTAACTCATCAACGGAATCTCCTGACGGGGGCGTTTTGCCCTCGATGCGCTGGAAAATACCGCACATGATCAAACCACCCTGCGCATCAAGGTCTGCAGGATCAGAGTCAAGGATGCTTTGGTAGGCGGAGATGGCAGCGGCCCAATCACCTGAATCAACTGCTGCCACGGCAGCGTCGTACCGAGGATCGGCAGGAGGTTCTTCTTGTTCGACAATCTGTTCGGTATCGGATGCCACCTGCTGCGGGCTCAGTCCCTGTTCGGCGGCAAGCTCTAATAATTTTTCAAAGATCTGGCGCACCTGTTCCTTGGGGTATGCACCCTGGAAAAGTGGAATCAGTTGCCCTTTAATGACAGCAAAGACCGAGGGAATGGATTGAACCTGCAGTGCTTGGGAGACTTGTGGTTCCGCATCCGCATCCACTTTGGCCACCAGCAATTTTCCTGCGAATTCGGTGGCTAGTTCCTCGAGGATGGGTGAGAGTTGCTTACAGGGCCCGCACCACTCCGCCCATATATCGAGAACTACCGGAATCGACTCTGACTTCTCCAGAACCAAACTCTGAAATTGGTCTGTGGTCACGTCAATGACATTGACGTTGCCGTTTCCCGTTGCCGGAGCTTTCTTCTTTGCAGCAAGCGCTCCAAGGTCAACCGCGCCAGCGAAATTTGGCATACTCATGGCTCCATTGTGACCCATTGGGGTGTTGTGTTTGACTTTGCCCATGTATGTATCCGCTCGTGCCGACTATGGGATGTGTGCAGCGATCGAGTTGGCTCGGGTCTATTCGGATACCAATGAACAACTAGTGACTAGTGAGACTATCGCCCGCGAGCAAGGAATACCCTCAAAGTTTCTTGAAGGCATTTTGCGGGAACTGCGACAAGCAAATATTGTGCTCAGCCGAAGGGGCCCCGAAGGCGGTTACCGACTTGCCAAACCGCCCCAAAGTATTTCAGTAGCCGACGTCATACGTGCACTCGATGGTCCACTTGCTGCGGTCCGCGGCCAAAGGCCCGAGGATGTCGATCACCCTGGTAGCTCGCTGAGTGATGTATGGATCGCACTTCGAGCCTCTATGCGATCGGTGTTGGAAAATATCACCCTGGATCAAGCCCTACACGGAGATTTCAATGAAGAAGTTTCTCAACTAATTAACTCTCCAGGGGCACGGGCGCGACGTTCTCAGAACTAGATGTGCTCTTGCTGTGCATTAATAATCTCTGTCACAGCTTGTTCGGTGTTTAGCTGCCCAGTTGAAACGCGTGCAGCAATATCTAACTGCTCTTCCGTCTGAACCATCGAGCGTTTGACCTGCGCAAGTGAACGAGCAATTATGTAGTCCCTGAGCCTGCCGATTCGCCGGCTGGCCTTCTCTCCCGAAGTTTCGAGATACTCCCAGTGTTCTTGCACTGAGGCAGCGAGTTCATCGAATCCGCGACCTGTCGTTGCAACGGTCAATATGACGGGTGGTATCCATCCGTCACTATCAGGTGACAGCGAGAGCATTCCCTTGAGTTCACGAGCCGTGATGTCTGCACCATCTCGGTCAGCTTTATTGACAGCGAATATGTCTGCGATCTCAAGGATGCCAGCCTTTGCTGCCTGTATTCCATCACCCATGCCCGGAGCTGTAATGACGATTGTCGTGTCAGCCGCATGAGCAATGTCTATTTCAGACTGTCCAACTCCAACGGTTTCAAGGATTATGTGCGAAAAACGCGCTGCACTCAATACGGTGATGACATCGAGGGTCGTTTCCGTCAAGCCACCGAGGTGTCCGCGTGCGGCAAGTGATCGAATAAATACGTCAGAATCACCTGCGTGCTGTTGCATTCGAATCCTGTCACCCAGCAACGCTCCATGTGAATAAGGAGAGGAAGGATCGACGGCAAGAACTGCAACCCGATGACCCATGCTGCGCAACTCGGAGACAAACGCTGAGGTCGAGGTTGATTTCCCCACTCCCGGTGGTCCCGTTAAACCAATGACGTGGGCCGTGGGAAGCGGCAAGGAATTGAGAATCTCACGGGCCCGCTCGCCTGAGTTCTCAACTATTGTGATGCACTGCGCAATATCTCTCGGGTTCCCTGCCTCAAGGACATCTCGCCACCGTTGCGGACCTTTGACTGCCACGACTGAACGCTATCGGGTGTCCACGGATGACGAAACAGGGATCAGCCTGGGACCCGGATTAGCAGCGCATCGCCTTGTCCACCCCCGCCGCACAGTGCAGCAGCGCCGATGCCTCCTCCGCGTCGTGCAAGTTCATGAGCCAGATGCAACACCAGGCGAGCTCCCGACATGCCAATGGGATGACCGAGAGCAATGGCTCCTCCGTTGACGTTGACATGCTCGTCATCGGCACGGGCACCAGCTTCAATGAGAATGTCACTGGAAACAAGGCCCACGGCTGCGAATGCCTCATTCAATTCAAAGAGATCAATATCTGCCGGGTCTAACCCTGCACGGGCGCAGGCAGCCAAAATAGCTCGGGCCGGCTGCTCGTGCAGGCTGGCGTCGGGGCCTGCAACATTTCCATGTGCCCCAATCTCGGCACTCCAGGATAGCCCGAGTTCCAGTGCTCTCTTTTTACTCATGACAATGAGTGCGGCGGCTCCATCGGAAATTTGAGATGCATTGCCAGCAGTAACCGTTCCTTCTTTATTGAAAGCGGGGCGAAGCTTGGCCAGCGACTCCGAGGTCGTGTCACCGCGAATGCCTTCATCATGGTTGACCATCACCGGGTCACCCTTGCGTTGATTTATAGGAATCGAAACTATCTCGGATTCAAAAAGTCCCTCAGCCTGGGCCTTCGCCGCTCGTTGGTGGGATTGTGCAGAGAAATGATCCTGTCGCTCGCGCGTAATGCCATAACGATCGTTGTAGTTATCCGTGGCCTCACCCATGGCGCATTGATCAAAGGCGCATGTCAACCCGTCAAAGGACATCGAGTCAATCATTTTCCAATCGCCGAATTTGACTCCGTCCCGCGATCCAATGAGCAGGTGAGGTGCATTGGTCATGGACTCCATGCCACCGGCAACAACGCATTCTGCTTCGCCCGCGCGGATCAATTGGTCGGCCAAGGCAATTGCATCGATGCCTGAGAGGCACACCTTGTTAATCGTCAGCGCGGGCACATCCATGCCAATACCTGCATTCACTGCCGCTTGACGAGCAGAGATTTGACCTGCACCTGCCTGCAGCACTTGGCCCATGATGACGTAATCCACTTTGTCGGGGGTAATACCTGAACGCTCCATTGCTGCTTTGATTGCGATACCGCCCAGATCTGTGGCCCTCAATGATTTGAGAGCACCTTGAAGTCGACCCATTGGAGTTCTCGCGCCCGAAATAATGACACTGGGCTCCCAATCCCCTGCGGTGATTGAAGGTGTCTGGGAATTTACGCTCGCGGAAGCGGTCATCGTGGTTCCTCTCCTGCCTTAGGAATCTCCTGACGGGCATCATGTTCGTGCGCCCAATGATCAATATTGAGGAAACTATGCCAACATTGTGTGCATGATGTCGGCAATAGAGATAAAAAGTTCACTTGGATCACTCATCCTCTCCATCGACCACGTGGGGATAGCAGTGCCCGACCTGACCGATGCGTTGACTTTCTATCAAGGAATTCTCGGCGCCGAATCCATGCATGAGGAGACCAACACGGAGCAGGGTGTCAACGAAGTCATGCTCAAATTTCCTCAGGGTGACACTCAAATTCAGCTTCTCGCTCCACTCGGTCCGGACACCAGAATCGGAAAATTCATTGCCAAACAAGGTCCGGGGATTCAACAAATCGCTTTCAAGGTGAGTGATATTCACGCGGTCGCCGATCACCTCACCAACGCGGGGATCCGCATGCTTTACCCGGAGCCTCGAATAGGCACGGCTGGCAGCTTGGTGAACTTCGCTCACCCGAAGGACTGCCTTGGAGTCTTGTGTGAATTTGTTCAACCTGCCTGATTTCTCATTTCTCGATAACCCATTTTTCGCCGCTGCAACAGGTGCATTTGCGGCATTAGTCCTCTTAGGGCTATTTCGCCGGGCCAAAAAAATAATCACCATTGGCGTGATTGGGCTCACAGTCACCGTAGGGCTAATCATTTGGCAGTTTTCAGGTTAGAGAACCTAGAGTCAGGTTAAATACGTTCATGACCGCGGATATGCACAAGATTGTCGATGCAATTGAGTCCCAAGGGGACCGAGCAACATTTGAAGCACTGGAAATTCCAACGAAATATCACGGCGCGGTGGTTCGCAAATCAGATGTTGGCATGTTTGCAGGTGTTGATTCACGCGATAAGGACCCTCGCGAGAGTATTCATATAGATCACGTTGACCTACCTGAACTTGCACCAGGTGAGGCCCTCGTAGCCGTTATGGCGTCGAGCATCAACTACAACACTGTCTGGACAAGTATTTTTGAACCTGTCTCTACATTTGGATTTCTCGAGCGGTACGCGAAATCCCACCCTGATGGCGCACGCCATAATCTTCCGTATCACGTCATAGGTTCAGATGCTTCTGGCGTGGTGCTGAGAGTAGGGCCCGGCGTTAATGCTTATGCGCCCGGAGATCGCGTCGTCGCGCACTGCCTGAGCGTTGAATTGGAATCACCCATGGGTCATAACGACACCATGATGGATCCCGAGCAACGCATCTGGGGATTTGAAACGAACTTTGGTGGACTTGCTGAGTTAGCAATTGTCAAGGCAAACCAACTCATGCCTAAGCCCGAACATCTCACCTGGGAAGAAGCTGCAAGTCCGGGCCTTGTGAATTCCACCGCCTACCGTCAACTCGTATCCCGCAATGGCGCTGGCATGAAACAGGGTGATGTCGTACTCATTTGGGGCGCCTCAGGTGGATTAGGTTCCTATGCAACCCAATACGCACTCAACGGTGGCGCCATTCCGGTGTGCGTTGTCTCGAGCCCTGAGAAAGCGGAGATCTGTCGGGCCATGGGCGCTGAACTGATCATTGACCGCAGCGCCGAGAACTACAAGTTCTGGAAAGACGCCACCACTCAAGACCCTAAAGAATGGCAGCGCTTGGGCAAGAAAATCAGAGAGCTCACCGGTGGTGAAGATCCCGATATTGTCTTTGAGCACCCCGGACGTGAAACATTTGGCGCCAGCGTGTACGTCACCAAACGTGGCGGAACCATTGCAACCTGCGCCTCCACTTCCGGGTTTATGCACGAATATGACAACCGCTATCTCTGGATGAATCTGAAGCGAATCGTGGGAAGCCACTTTGCCAACTACCGCGAAGCCTTCGAAGCCAATCGATTAATCCAAAAAGGCATGATTCACCCCACTTTGTCCAAGACTTTCCGTTTGGAGGAAACCGGCCAGGCGGCTTTCGAGGTCTATCAGAATCAACATCAGGGCAAGGTGGGGGTTTTGTGTCTGGCACCCGAGCCCGGTCTAGGGGTCACGGACCCAGATCTGCGCCAGGCCACCCTGGAGAAAATTAACCGCTTTACGGCTTAGCATTGGGGGGTGAGTGCTTCCCCCTCCACGACACCGGGCGTCGACAACGCGCACCCGTGGGTCCTTGATCGAGGCCGCGCCTCGGGCGAGATGGGCTATCTGCCCGGTCTCGACGGGGTTCGGGCACTTGCCATCATTGGTGTGCTCCTCTACCACCTTGGCCTAGACCCGTTTCCTGGTGGATTCCTCGGAGTCGACGTCTTTTTCGTGCTCAGCGGGTTTCTGATTACATCACTCATTCTTGAGGAATTCCAACGTTCGGGCTCAATCAATTTCAAAAAGTTCTACGCGGGCCGGGCTCGCAGGTTACTCCCCGCGCTGTTCCTCATGCTTCTCATCGTCGGCATTGCCGTCGCACTGGTCTATCGGGATAGCGCTCCAAGTTTTCGCGCCGATGCGCTCGCATCTATTTTTTATGTGAACAATTGGTGGTACGTCATTGCTGATCATTCCTATTTTGAATTCACGGGTCGACCTGCATTGCTCAATCATCTCTGGTCACTTGCAGTGGAAGAACAGTTTTATTTGATTTGGCCCGTCATCGCATTTCTCGTGATTAAAAAATCCTCCCGCAAAGTGCTTGGACTTATTGCATTCTCAGGCGCGCTTCTATCCACAGCTTGGATGGTTGTCATTGCGACCAATGCGAACATGCCCGAATTCGCAGATCCAAGTCGCGCTTATTTCGGCACCGATTCCCACGCAATGGGCCTGTTGATCGGCGCCACCCTTGCCACCTTCTGGCGGCCAGGGCGACTCTCCACCTCAATTGCCAAGCGAGCGCGCATTCTGCTCACGGTAATTGGAATCGTTGCCCTTACTACGCTCATCGGGTTCTATCTCTTTTCGTCCGAATTCAGCCCCTTTCTCTACCGCGGTGGATTTTTGGTCTTTGCCCTCTTGATTGCCATCGTCATTGCCCTCGCCACCCACCCCGCACTCGCCCTTGGAACTTGGCTCGGAGTCGGGCCCATGAGGTACCTCGGTCGACGCTCCTATGGCATTTATTTGTGGCACTGGCCCGTATTCATGGTGCTACGTCCCGAACAAGACATTCCGCTCGATGGCCTGTCGCTTTTAACACTTCGATTGGCCATCACAATAGGGATTGCAGAGCTCAGTTACCGATACGTGGAAATGCCCATCAGGCGCGGAGCGCTAGGACGCTCCTGGCATAAAATTCGATCGAGTACTCCACGAGCCAAAGAACGTATCCTGGCAATATTGGGGGCATTTGCCGCGGCCTGCGTGGCCATCGCAACTGCATTTGCACTCGCTTTGGTCCCCTCTTCGGCCGCTATCGCACCCGATGTGCAAGCGGCCATCGGTTCCGAATCTGAAGTTTTGATTGACGGACAAGCATTAGCCCCGTTACCAACACCCGCTGTTGAATCTTCAGCATCACCCAGTTCTTCCCTTGCGGCTGCGGTAGACGCGCCCGTTAAGAGCGATGCGCCGCTCAGCGCCCTAGGTGACTCAGTGCTCCTCGGCGCGCGCGGCGCAGTCCAGGATGCAATTCCTGGGGCCACCATCGATGCCTCGGTTTCTCGCTATCCCGGTGCATTTATTGGCCGAGTCAAAAAACTCTCTCGGGCTGGCGCACTCTCTGACACGGTCCTGGTTCACATGGGAACAAACGGTGTGATGCCTGAAAGTATGTTACGTGACCTACTTGATCAAATGACCGATTACAACAAAGTCATTCTGATGACTAGCTCAATGCCTCGTTCGTGGGAAAAACCCAATAACAAGGTGATCAACAAAGTCGCCCCGGACTATCCCAACGTAGTGATCGCTGATTGGAAGGCAGTTTCCGCGGACCATCCCGAATACTTCGTGTCTGACAAAGTTCACCTCAGCACTAAAGGTGCGAAAGCGTATGCAGAGCTCGTTAAATCTTCAATGAAACCCTGATTACAAGTCGCTCCAGATTCACAGTTCGCTCCAAACTTACAAGTCGCTCCAACGCTCCATTGGACCGTCCCAGTCTTTCGAGAGTGGTTCATGTCTAGGTTCAATTTCCTGAACAATGCGATTAAGCACGTAGTAGACAAATTTCTCCCCCACCCATAGATGCTTTGCCTCCGGGACTGCTTCAACAGTGAAATCAGGGGCGATGGAGAATCGATCGCGGGCTGCCTCTGGCTGCAAATAATCATCATGCTCAGGAATAAGCGCAAGGCACTTTTTGCCCGATCCAGACCACCGAGCCAGCTCTTCATCAGAGGTGAATCGCACTGGAGGTGACAGCAATATGACGCCCTGGACTTGCGATGCATCAAGATTCTTCAGAATCACATCAGTGCCGAATGACCAACCCACCACCCAAATATTTGGGTATCCCTGCGTGCGAGCAAAATCAATTGCCGCCTGAAGGTCAAGGCCTTCGCCTTCTGCGTGATCAAAAGCCCCTTGACTTGTTCCTCGAGGACTTGTTGTCCCACGGGTGTTGAATCGGATGACAGCGATATTCGCCAATGACGGAAGCCGCCACGACATTTTGCGCAATACATGACTATCCATCATTCCGCCGTGGGTAGGAAGTGGATGCACGCAAATAATAGTTGCAGTGGGTGTATCAGGTGTAGCAACTTCTCCCACCAAGGTGAGGCCGTCACTCGTCATTAACTCAATATCAAACCGAGTTGCCGGTAAAACTGAATTAGCTGAAATTACACTCACAGGTTTCTATCCTCGCGGCCCTCTGTGCAGGCGCTTGCCCCAGCAGGGGGTATGCCAATGACGGCGTTCATCTGCACCCTGGGGAATATCGGCTGGCCAGGCGACAATATGCGGAGTCGCAGGTCGGATTTCCTGATCGCATCCTGGACAGCGATAAGTCTTGGTGGCTGAGGAGCCAGTGAGTTTGCGAACATGCCACTCGCCGTCCGAATGACTCTCCGTCTCCGTGGAGTTTCCTCCGATTGGGCGCGGAGCGTGTTCCACACGCTTATTTTTCCTGCCCATCATGCTCCTTATTCGAATGTGCGAAAACCGCGTCCCACTTTACGCCCTAGGTATCCCGCAGTGACCAAGTGCTCGAGTTGTGGATCGGGTGCAAATCCTGGCTCACGGAATTCGCGCAGCAGGGTGTTGATGATCGCAAGTGAAACATCGAGCCCGACAACATCCAGTAACTCGAATGGGCCCATGGGATACCCGCAGCCCAATTTCATGGCGCGGTCAATGTCGTCTTGCGATGCATAGTTTTGTGCGGCCATCGTGATCGCATTGTTGAGGTACGGAAAGAGCAAAGCATTTACTATGAATCCTGCGCGGTCCGAGCACTGAACTGCGGTCTTGCCCACCTGTGTGATCAGTTGAGTGGATGAGGAAATCACCTTCGGGTCCGTCACCACGGTGCTCACAATTTCTACCAATTTCATGACAGGTGCTGGGTTGAAAAAGTGGATCCCAAGGAAGCGCTCAGGACGGCTTGTGGCCGCGGCCAGCTCGATAACCGGCAGGCTCGAGGTTGTGGTGGCAAAAATGACTTCGGGGCCGAACTGCGAATCAATGGAACGAAAGAGTTCAAGTTTTAATTCGATATCCTCAGCGATTGCCTCAATAACCAGATCCGCTTCAACTTGCGTAGCGTCCTCAGCCGTCGAAACATTCGCACGATAATTGTCAGCACGTTCTTGATCTATCTTTCCTTTACTCACGAGTTTGTCCCATGACTTGGTCAGATCCGCGACTACTTTGGCTGATTTTTCAGGACTGCGAGTTACAGCCGTTACGGGAATACCTGCGGTGGCGAAAACAGAGACAATTCCCGTTGCCATTGTGCCAGAACCAAAGACCGCAACCTTCTTAATGGCAATTGTCGCGGAAGTCTTGTCAGGCACGGGAGTCAGAGAATCAGGAATCATGACCGGTGTATTTGCGCCCTCGTAGGTATAAAACCCGTGTGCAGACTTTCGCCCAAGCAGTCCTGCCGACACCATATGTTTGAGTAGCGCAGCAGGAGCATGGAGGCGATTTCTACTCTGGTGATACATGGTGTCAAGGATTTGTAATGACGTATCGAGCCCAATGAGGTCAAGGAGTGCAAGGGGGCCCATGGGCAAGCCGCATCCAAGTTTCATTGCAGCATCAATATCCTCACGCGATGCATATTTTTGTTCGTACATGGTGACCGCTTGATTGAGGTAACCGAACAGAAGAGCATTTGCAATAAATCCCGCCCTGTCGCCCACAACCACTGGTTCCTTTTCAAGGGATTCAACGAAAGCGACTACAGCAGCAACAACCGCTGGATCCGTAGTGACAGTTTGAATCACTTCAACAAAACGCTGGACCGTAGCAGGGTTGAAGAAATGCAGCCCGACCACACGACTTGGGCGTTCCGTCGAGACGGATATATCGGTCACTGACAATGCAGATGTATTAGTGGCCAAAATTGCATGAGCGGGCAGGAGCGCATCCAGCTGCTGAAAAATAACTCTCTTAGCTTCGAGGTCTTCAGTGATTGCTTCGATGACTAGATCACACTGCGCCAATTCACCGATGTCGACAGTAAGTGTGATCCCTGCGTTGGTTTCATTTATCTGATCCTGAGTCAATTTGCCTCTGGCCAAACCCCTGGCCATGGAGCCTTCAATTCGCTCACGAGCGCGCTCGACCCCGTCAACATTAACGTCGACTCCGATCACGCGATAGCCGTGACGGGCAACGACCTCGATGATTCCCGACCCCATGGTTCCGAGGCCCACAACCCCGACCGTGACGATGCCTGCCTCATTGGCATTTGCACTCTCAGACATACCGACTACCTCTCTCATTTGGGCTGAAATCAAAACAATCGTGACGACGAGTCATCGGTACCTTTCATCGCTTCATAGTCAAGTGTGAGACAGACAATTCCACGATCAGTTGCCAAAGTCCGTGCTTGTGGCTTAATCTCCTGGGCCGCGAAAACACCTGCGACTGGGGCTATCAATGGATCGCGATTGAGAAGTTCGAGGTACCGGGTGAGCTGCTCAACTCCATCGATTTCGCCCCTGCGCTTAATTTCAATAGCGACGGTTGACCCCTGCGGATCTTTAACCAGTAGATCAACCGGCCCAATGGCCGTTGGATACTCCCGACGGATCAATGAATATCCGTCACCCAATGCGCCCAGATTCTCGGCCAAAAGTTTTTGCAGATGCGCTTCCACACCATCTTTGATTAAACCGGGATCTTGCCCTAATTCATGCGTTGAATCACTATGACATTCATGGATAGTGATTGTTAGTACTTCCCCTGCTTTATTCGTTACTACAAATTCACCCATTCCGTGCTCACCACCATCAGGGTTTTCATGCACGGAGCACGGTGGGCTCATCCAGTTGAGAGGCTTGTATGAACCACCATCTGAGTGAATGAGCACGGAGCCATCTGCTTTGAACACCAACAGTCTGGTCGCTGGAGGCAGGTGAGCGCTCAATCTACCGTCGTATTGAGCTGAGCAATGGGCAATGACAAGCCTCATGCGTCAATCACATCGACGATTGTGTTCATGATCTGGGTTGCGTCATAATCTCGTGGAGTGAAAACAGCTCTCACTCCTTGCTCAAGAAGCCATTGCGCGTCTTCAGGCGGAATGATCCCTCCCACCACGACGGGAATGTCACCGGCATCGGAATCCTGAAGCTTCTCAAGGATTTCCTGCACCAGGGTGCGATGGGACCCGGAGAGAATCGAAAGGCCTATGACATCTACATCCTCAGCGATGGCAGCCGAGACGATGTCCTGCGGGGAGAGTCGAATGCCTTGGTAAATGACCTCAAAACCACAGTCTCTGGCACGAACCGCAATTTGTTCTGCGCCATTGGAGTGCCCATCGAGTCCAGGCTTGCCCACCAGCATGCGAAGCGGGGCAGCGCGATTGTTTGAGATCATTGCAACACGTTCCCGAACTTTTCTGATTTCCTCGGAGTCATGTATCACCGAGTCGCTCACTCCCGTGGGTGCGCGGTATTCACCCAAAACAGCCCTCATTACGGCGGACCACTCACCTGTTGTCACGCCTGCCTTGGCCGCGCCAATGCTTGCCTCAACAATTCCCCGACCCGTCTCAGCAGCGATCTCCAGGAGAGCGATCGCAGTTGCCACACCTTTCGGGTCACGCATGCGTTTCCATTCCTGCACCTCAGAGATACGATCTTGTTCAACAGTTTGATCGACCACGAAGATCGTGGACTCAACCGAATCTGTGAGTGGACTTTTTTCAGAGTTGGTGTGCACATTGACACCAACTATCGGTAACGCGCCCGATTCAATATCAGCACGACGCTGCGCATGCGAGGCAACAAGCGAACCTTTCAAGTATCCCGATTCGAGAGTCGCAACGACTCCCCCAAGCTCAAGAATATTATCGAGTTCGGCCTGCATACTGGTCATCATCTGATCTACTTTTGCTTCGATCACCGTTGAGCCTGCAAAGATATCGTCATACTCTAGAAGGTCACTTTCAAGTGCCAACACTTGCTGCATGCGAAGCGACCACTGCTGGTCCCATGGTCGAGGCAGCCCCATGGCTTCATTCCACGCCGGCAACTGAACAGCCCTAGCACGAGCATCTTTGGCCAAAGTGACAGCCAACATTTCCAACATTATTCTTTGAACGTTGTTTTCAGGTTGCGCCTCGGTCAAACCCAGTGAGTTCACTTGGACGCCATAGCGGAATCTGCGCGCCTTGGAATCTGTGACTCCATAGCGACTGATCAGCAACTCTTCCCACAGGCGCGCGAACGCTTTCATTTTGCACATCTCCTCGATGAAACGCACCCCTGCGTTGACAAAAAATGAAATGCGTGAAACAACCTGCGTAAACTCGACATCAGTTTTCTCGCGTACCGAATCCAAGACTGCAATCGCCGTTGCGAGCGCAAAAGCCACCTCTTGAACGGGAGTCGCTCCCGCTTCCTGGAGGTGGTAACTGCATATATTGATGGGATTCCACTTGGGTGTGTTCTCAACTGAGAATGCAACGAGATCAGTTGCAAGGTCAAGGGAGGGTGCAGGCGGAAATACGTAGGTTCCCCTAGAGAGGTACTCCTTAATAATGTCGTTCTGGGTGGTACCCGAAAGTTGCTCGCGCGCTGTGCCTTGTTCATCAGCTACAGCAAGGTATAACGCGTAAAGCCACACGGCCGTTGCATTGATGGTCATGGACGTGTTCATGGTGGCTAAATCAATGTCAGCAAAGAGTTGCCGCATGTCCTCGATCGACGCAATCGAGACACCGACCTTGCCCACTTCGCCACGAGACATGGAGTCATCAGGGTCATGACCAGTTTGGGTCGGCAAATCAAAAGCGATAGATAGGCCCGTCTGCCCTTTGGCAAGGTTTCTCAGAAAAAGGGCATTGGACTCCTTGGCTGAGGAGTGACCCGCGTAGGTCCGCATAATCCAGGCTGAGTCCACCATCTGGGAAGGGTAGCGAATCTCGTGGACATGAGCAGGGCCTACCGTTCAAAAGTCGCCAAGATTACCTTTCTCGGCGAAAATGGGGCCTGTGCAAATAGGCAATAGTTTTTCCTATATTTTCGGTCCGATCATTGCCCTACTCGGCATTGGCGCAATGGTCCTTGTGCTTCGCTGGGCCTATGCCAGAGGATCTTCTGTCGTCGCACCCGCACCGCGAGCCGGCACCGTTGACGAGTACGGCTTGCTCGTGTGTGTGGCAACCCCTGGCTCATACATCGATGGGGAAATGCTTCGCCGCAAACTCGAGGACAATGGGATCAAAGCAAACCTCGCTCAGACCCTTGAAGGGCCTCGAGTCATGGTGTGGCCAAATGATCAGGAGCGGGCCCTTAGTCTGTTATCCGGCTGATCTGGGCTCCAAGATCGGTCAAAACGGACACAAACCCCGCGTATCCGCGATCAATGTGCTCAGCTCCGTACACGAAGGTTTCTCCTTGTGCGACGAGTCCCGCGAGAACAAGGCCCGCTCCTGCCCGGATATCCGTCGCCTCCACCGGGGCACCTGAGAGTTCGGCCCTGCCTCGAATTAATGCGTGATGGCCATCGGTGCGGACATCGGCCCCCAAGCGCGCCAACTCTTGAACAAACCTAAATCGCGCTTCGAATAGATTCTCTGTCACCAATGCTGCGCCGTGCGAAATGGCGTTCATTGCGATGAATTGAGGCTGTAAATCTGTGGGGAAGCCGGGATAAGGCAGTGTGACAATGTCGACGGCTTGTGGGCGCTGCGACATGTGCACCCGGAAGGAATCCTCGCGGCGCTCAATCGTTGCTCCCGCAGTTTTCAGTTTGTCCAACGGCACATCAAGATGGATCGGATTCACGCCGTTGATTGTGATGTCTCCGCCTGTCATGGCCGCCGCCACCGCCCAGGTTCCTGCCACTATTCGGTCAGAGACAACACGATGAGAAACCGGATTCAGCGCTGCGACCCCGCTTATGGTCAACGTAGATGTTCCAATGCCCCCAATATCAGCGCCCATTTCATTCAGCATGTGGCAAATATCAATAATCTCAGGCTCGCGTGCAACGTTTTCCAAGATGCTGACACCCTGCGCTGTCACCGCGGCCATGACGAGTGTTTCCGTTGCTCCAACGCTGGGGAAGTCAAGAAACACGTTTGCCCCATTGAGTTGAGAGGCCTCAGCAAGCAAATAGCCATGCTCGTTGCTGACCTGTGCCCCCATGCGTCGCAGGCCGTCAACATGCATGTCTAGTCCACGAGAACCAATGTTGTCGCCACCCGGCACTGCTACATCGGCGGCACCGCATCGAGCGATGAGTGGGCCAAGTACGCATATTGAGGCCCGCATTTTCCGCACTAGGTCGTAATCAGCCCGATGGTCAGGTCTATCGGGGACAGTAATGGTCACAACACCCTCGGCCTGAGTGACCTCGCAGCCGAGCCTACGTAGCAACTCAGCCATGATCGTGACATCTTCGATTTCAGGGACGTTGGTCAGTGTGGAGGTTCCTGGCGCCAAGAGTGTGGCCGCCATCAATTTCAAGACAGAGTTCTTCGCCCCAGGGACATTGACAGTCCCGCTGAGCCGGCTTCTTCCCACAACTCTAAAAAACTCCACCTGCGCATAGTAGGGAAGCCAAAATGCCCAAGTGCCGATAGAGTCCTATTCATGGTCAACCTCACGCGTATTTACACCCGAACCGGCGACGACGGCACCACCTCACTCGGTGACATGAGTCGAACTGGCAAAAATGACCCACGATTGAAGGCATATGCCGATGTTGATGAAGCCAACTGCACAATTGGGATGGTTGTTAGCAGCGCGACCAACACGGGTGAGCTCGAGCAAGAGGTAATTGAACTTCTGATTTCTATTCAGAATGACCTCTTCGATGTCGGCGCGGATTTATGCACACCCGTTAAAGATGGAGAGGATGACGACGGTGCCACCGTTGCACTCCGAGTACGCGATCCCTATATCGAGCGACTCGAGAAGGCCTGTGATGGCTACAACGCACTTCTTGAACCACTGCGGTCCTTCGTACTTCCGGGTGGGACCATGACCGCGGCACACCTGCATGTGGCCCGAACGGTCACGAGGCGTGCTGAACGTTCAACCTGGGCAGCGCTAGATGCGTATCACGGTGGAATGAATCCGTTGACTGCTACCTATTTAAATAGGTTGAGCGATTTACTGTTCATCCTCGCCCGAGTGTCCAACAAGGACAACGGAGGCGATGTCCTATGGGCACCGGGGGCAGTTCAAAAAACCCAGAGTTAGGAACAGGTTTTCGGGCAAACTACGAGCGAACTCCCTTGGCGACACCAGCAACCTGAATTCGAGTTTCAGCGCGGCGGAGGGCTGATAAATCCTGCTCATCGGCTTCGGACTTGGCTCGCGCTAACGCGGCCTGAGCACGTTCGAGATCAACTTCCTCTGCAAGTTCCGCGGTCTCGGCGATGACATTGACTTTATCGCTGTCCACTGAGAAGAATCCCCCGTGAACCGCGACAAAGATCTTGGTTCCATCTTCTAACTCAATGCGAAGGGGTGCTTCCACTAGGAGAGCGAGCATCGGCTCGTGTCCGCGAAGAATTCCGACATCACCTTCGGGTGTCTTCGCCGATACGCTCTTGGCCTTCCCAGACCACAATGAGCGCTCAGCGGAAACAACCGCAACTTCGAGTTGATCAGCCATTTAGCTGTCCTTTGCCAATGCAGCCGCGTTCTTCTCAACATCTTCGATGCCACCACACATGAAGAAAGCCTGCTCAGGAAGGTGATCGTAATCGCCCTTGGTGAGGGCATCGAAGGATGCAATTGTTTCTTCGACGGGAACGAATGAGCCTGGCTGGCCGGTGAAGGCCTCAGCCACGAACATGTTCTGGGAGAGGAAGCGCTCAATGCGGCGAGCACGACCCACAAGAACACGGTCTTCCTCAGAGAGTTCATCGATACCGAGGATCGCAATAATGTCCTGGAGGTCCTTGTAGCGCTGGAGAATCTCCTTGACACGAGCCGCCACGCGGTAGTGCTCCTCACCAACATAACGAGGGTCGAGGATTCGCGAGTTGGAGTCCAAGGGATCCACAGCAGGGTAAATACCCTTCTCAGAAATTGGGCGGCTCAGAACGGTTGTTGCATCAAGGTGAGCAAAAGTCGTTGCTGGTGCAGGGTCGGTCAAGTCATCAGCTGGGACGTAAATGGCTTGAAGGGACGTAATCGAGTGACCACGCGTAGAGGTAATGCGCTCTTGCAACACGCCCATTTCGTCAGCCAGAGTCGGCTGGTAACCCACGGCTGAAGGCATGCGACCGAGGAGGGTCGATACCTCAGAACCTGCCTGAGTAAAGCGGAAAATATTGTCAATGAACAACAACACGTCCTGCTTTTGCACATCACGGAAATACTCGGCCATGGTCAGCGCAGTGAGTGCAACCCGCAAACGCGTGCCGGGTGGCTCATCCATCTGTCCGAACACGAGTGCCGTCTTGGAAATAACGCCTGATTCTGTCATTTCCAAGAAGAGGTCGTTACCCTCACGGGTGCGCTCTCCAACGCCTGCGAATACAGACACACCACCAAAGTTTTCAGCGACTCGGTAGATCATTTCCTGGATGAGAACAGTCTTTCCCACACCTGCTCCACCGAAGAGGCCAATTTTTCCACCCTTGACGTATGGGGTGAGCAGGTCAATGACCTTGATACCCGTGTTGAAGACCTCAGTCTTGGACTCCAACTGGTCAAAGGATGGAGCCTGACGGTGGATGCTCCAACGCTCTTTGATGTCGAGATCTGACGCCTTGACGTCGAGTGGCTCACCCAGTGTGTTCCACACATGGCCTTTGGTGACATCGCCAACCGGGACCATGATCGCGTTGCCGGTATCGCGCACGGGAGCGCCACGGACCAGGCCATCGGTCGGCTGCATGGAGATTGCACGCACCATGTTGTCACCGATGTGCTGGGCAACTTCGAGGACCAGCATGTGCTTGCCGCCACCCTCATCGCCTTGGTCAAAGCTGACGTCAACGTTCAATGCGTTGTACAGCGCCGGCATTGCTTCAACGGGGAACTCCACGTCCACAACGGGGCCTGTGACACGTGCTACGCGTCCAACTCCGGTGGCGGTTTCGGCTACTGCAGTCATTGTGGTTCCTTCTCTCGGACGATCGTTTGCTATTTATAGGTTTTCTAGTTTTCGGTTTTTTAAGCGGATAGTGCGTCGGCTCCACCGACAATTTCACTGATTTCTTGGGTGATTTCGGCTTGGCGAGCTGCGTTAGCGGCGCGAGTCAGTGATCGAATCAATTCCTCAGCGTTATCGGTTGCTGACTTCATAGCCCTCCTGCGCGCTGCGTGCTCCGATGCCGCAGATGTGAGCAGTGACAGGTACACCATTTGCTCTACATAGCGAGGGAGTAAAGCATCGAGCACTTCTTCGGGGCCAGGTTCGAATTCATAGAGCGGGAATGGGTTGTTCTTTCCACCATCATCGCTCTTATCCATGACTTCATCGACTACCTCAAGCGGCAGAATCCGACGGACCTTTGTCTCTTGGCTCGCCATGTTGATGAAGTTCGTGTACACCACATGGATTTCATCGACTCCACCCTCTGCCGTGGGAGTCATGAAGGCTTTTAACAGGTCCTCCCCGATCTCCTTGGCGTGTGCGTAGGTGGGTTGATCGGTAAAACCAACGTATTCACCGCCCATGACGCGATTGCGGAATCGGTAGAAAGACACACCCTTACGGCCAACGACATAGGGGACAACTTTCATGCCCTTGGCATCGAGGTTGCGAGTTAGCGCCTCAGCTTCTTTGATGGAGTTCGAAGAATAAGCGCCAGCAAGACCGCGGTCAGCAGTGATCACAAGGACTGCCGCACGGACCTGATTCTCAGCCTGCGCGGTCAGCGGATGCTTGGACACATCGCTGGCATGGCTGGCTGCAGCGGAGACCGCGTCAACCAATTGCGTGAGGTAGGGCATGGATGCGTGCAAACGATTCTGCGCTTTAACGATACGCGCCGAAGCAATGAGCTCCATTGCTTTCGTGATTTTCTTGGTCGCCTGAACCGAACGAATTCGGCGCCGATAGACCCGCAGTTGAGCACCCATGTCAGCCTCGAACAGCCCGCTTGATTTGGGTGGGATCGATTTCTTCGTCTGCGAGTGCCGCGACCGGTTCATCGTTAACAAGGAGTTCACCCGAGCTGGTTGTGAACTGCTTCTTGAACTCGGCTATCGACTTCTCCATGACACTCACGGTGTCGTCAGACAGGTCGGATGTGTTACGAATTGCTTCAAACACGCCAGGTGCCGAACGATCAACGTAGTCCAGGAATTCGGAGTCAAAACGACGAATGTCCTCAACGGGGACGTCATCGAGTTGACCCGTGGTTCCCGACCACACGGACACAACTTCGCGCTCCATAGCCTGCGGCTGGTATTGAGGCTGCTTGAGCAGCTCGACCAGACGTGAACCACGCTCAAGCTGGGCTTTGGATGCAGCATCGAGATCGGAACCAAACGCAGCAAACGCCTCCAGTTCGCGGTACTGGGCCAGAGACAAACGCAAGCGACCAGCGACCTTCTTCATGGCCTTGGGCTGGGCGGATCCACCCACGCGAGACACCGAAATACCCACGTTGATTGCTGGGCGAACACCCGAGTTGAACAGATCCGATTCCAGGAAGCACTGCCCGTCGGTGATCGAAATAACGTTGGTCGGAATGAACGCCGACACGTCATTTGCCTTGGTCTCAATGATGGGAAGACCCGTCATGGATCCGCCGCCCATTTCGTCAGAGAGCTTTGCACAACGCTCAAGCAAACGGGAGTGTAAGTAGAAGACGTCACCAGGGTAAGCCTCACGACCCGGTGGGCGGCGCAGCAAGAGGGAAACTGCGCGGTAGGCATCTGCTTGCTTGGAAAGATCATCAAAAACAATCAGTACATGCTTACCCTGATACATCCAGTGCTGCCCAATAGCCGAACCCGTGTAGGGAGCCAAGTACTTAAAGCCTGCAGGGTCAGATGCGGGCGCTGCAACGATCGTTGTGTACTCGAGTGCGCCGTATTCTTCCAATGCACCCTTGACAGATGCGATGGTCGAACCTTTCTGGCCGATGGCGACATAGATGCAACGGATCTGCTTGTCAGGATCGCCGGACTCCCAGTTCTCTTTCTGGTTAATGATCGTGTCAATGCACACCGCAGTCTTACCGGTTTGGCGGTCACCAATAATTAGCTGGCGCTGTCCACGACCGATAGCCGTCATTGCGTCAATCGCCTTAATGCCTGTCAACATTGGCTCGGTCACCGGTTGGCGTTCAACGACAGTCGGCGCCTGAACTTCAAGCGCTCGGCGCGCATCTGCCGCAATGGGACCTAAACCATCAATGGGGTTACCCAGTGGGTCCACGACGCGGCCTAGGAATGCGTCACCGACTGGCACGGAGAGGACCTCGCCCGTCCGGCGAACAGCCTGGCCTTCAGCGATGTGCGAACCATCACCCAAAAGCACGCAACCGATCTCACGGATATCGAGGTTCAGTGCAATACCTAGCAGCCCCCCTTCGAACTCCAGTAGTTCGTTGGTCATGGCCGAATGCAGACCTTCAACACGGGCAATGCCGTCTCCGGTCTCAATTACACGGCCAATTTCTTCTCGGGCGGTTGTCGGCGAGTACGCCGCGACGTTCCGCTCGATCGCATCCCGGATTTCTTCCGGTCGGATCGTCAGCTCCGTCATGGTGTCCTGCTCTCTGTATCGGGCCGCAGCGCGGCAATGGTTTTAGTTTGTTTTTGGTACTTGCAATTAAGTTGTGGGTCGTACAAATCTTGTGCCTAACCGAGAACGGCTCTGCGGGCTTGCTCGAGTCGTGAAGCCACTGTTCCATCAATGACTTCTTCACCGATACTCACGTGCACTCCACCGAGAACACTTGGATCGATCGCGACGTTGAGACGCACTGTCCTGCCCTTAAGGGCCGACAGCGCACGTGCCAGACGATCATGTTGCTCGGACGTCAATTCGACTGCAACACGAACCTCCGCCACAACGCGCTCACGCTGACTTGCCGCCATTTCACCGAGATGGTCAACCACAGTGTCAATGCGACGGCCGTGAAGGTGGCTGATGGAATATTCCAGCAGTGCCACCGTAGCCGCAGTCCCCTTTGTTCCGAGGAGATCGCGCACGATATTGCCCTTAACCTCTGCTGAGTTCGCCGGATTTGTTAGCGCCATCTGTAGATCTGCAGATCCGTCGACGGCACGGCCGAACATGAAGAGTTCTTCCTCGGTGGCATCGAGTGAGCCATCATTCTGCGCCATGGTCAGAACGGCTTGTTCCGCCAACTGCTCAATGCCCAGAACTAGGTCCATGTCGTCAGACCACCGTTGAACAGCGGTCAAAAGGACGACCTGAAGAGCCAGCGGACTCACCCGAGATGAGAAGACATCCTTTGCCAAACTCTCACGGACGGCGGTCAACTGACCGGAGTCCGCAAGCGCCGCTCGAAGCACTTGCTCACTATCAAGCAGTTCAGCTACGGAATACAACTGCCCCGCGATGCTGCTGAAATCAGCCGCATCACGCTGTGTATCCAAAAACTCCCTGCATGTTGCGAGTGCCTCGCGGCTTGAGCCCAGCATTAGCGCGCTCCCTCGAGATCTGCAATGAATGCATCTACCGTTGCTCGGACGCGCGCGTCATCAGCGAGCGTCTCACCAACTATTTTGTCAGCCAAGGTGATTGCCAACTCGCCAACCTGCTTGGTCAAGGCAGAAACAGCTTGCGCACGTTCGGCAGCCATGGATGCCTCCGCCGCTGCGGTGACACTTGCCGCGGCCGTACGTGCTTCACTTCGCGCTTCCTCGATAATGGCCGTTCGGTCGGCTTGCGCCTGAGTACGAATTCCTGAGGCTTCCTCACGTGCACCCGCCAGTTGAG
>Ga0181559_10000687_pt1 | contig 32108 bp, 22 predicted proteins | sample 011ome_21_FD_133752 | JGI IMG/M metagenome (GOLD analysis project Ga0181559, IMG submission 133752) | Coastal salt marsh microbial communities from the Groves Creek Marsh, Skidaway Island, Georgia - 011508AT metaG (megahit assembly) | ecosystem: Environmental > Aquatic > Marine > Intertidal... | reverse complement strand
TTTTTTAGAAGAGCGACCCAGTTTCACAATCGATCCAACCTTTCATGCGGGAGCCTACTACGTTCAAGAGGCTTCCTCCATGTTTATCTCCCACATTCTTGAGTCCCTGAAAATCCCGAAGGGAATTTACCTCTATCTGGCAGCAGCTCCAGGGGGGACAAACACCTTGCTATCCAGTTACCTGGGTGAAGATGGGCTTTTGGTGGCCAATGAAGTAATCGCCGCACGCACGCAAATTCTCAAGGAAAATGTTATTAAATGGGGGCTTGGCAATACGGTAGTAACCCACAACGACCCCGAGCATTTTTCTCCACTCGATGGTTTTTTTGATCTGGTGCTGGTAGATGCGCCCTGCTCTGGAGAAGGGATGTTCCGCAAAGATCCTCAAGCCCGAGCCGAATGGTCTCCTGAAAACGTATTGCTTTGTTCCGCTCGCCAAAAGCGCATTGTGGATACGGCAGGTGAATTAGTTAAAGGAGGGGGCTATTTTCTCTACGCTACCTGCACTTTTAATGAGAAAGAAAATGAAGAGATTCTTCGCTTCTTAACCGAAGAATTTGCTTTTGAGCCCGTCCGCATCCCCTTAGATCCAAGCTGGGGAATTGTTGAAACGGAAGTGAATACGGAGGATGGGACCTTCTATGGCTACCGTTTTTTTCCACACAAGGTCGCAGGAGAAGGGTTTTTCATAACCGCCTTACGAAGACCAGAAGGAGCCTATACACAACTGGCTCCGAGCAATAAAGAATTCAAACACCACAGCCTCAAGCGCGTGGGGGAAAAGGAGTCTGTCGAGTTGGATAAAGAGGTAGGGGGTGATGGAACGGGCAAATTTTACCTGCTACAAGAGACTTATTTCCGTATGCAGGGAGACTATAACCGTGAACTGGAAAAGCTAGCGCAGGTGCTGAGTGTACGGTATTTCGGTGTGGAGCTAGGCAAAAAACACAAAAAAGAATGGATTCCTAGCCACGAATGGGCCTTATCTATCTTGCCTAAAAACGGGTTTCCTCAGCAGGAGTTGACCCAAGAGGAAGCCTTGGCTTTTTTACGAAAAAAAGACCAATCCTATACTAATCTACCCCTAGGCTGGGTACTCCTCACTTACAAAAAACTCTCCTTGGGGTGGGTTAAGAATTTGGGTAACCGGGTAAACAACTATTATCCCAAAGAATGGCGAATTCGAAACTAAATCTTGGTCCAAAACTGACTTTTTGAAATTGTTTTCCACCCAAAATTTTAGAAGGTCCGCACTCTCGGTAACTTAGAAATTCAGTCAAAAAACACAAACGCCATGCTTAAAAAACAGCGGTACGAAGCCTTTATCCAGCATTTTTCGGAGAATATGCCTGTTGCAGAAACCGAACTAGACTACGACAATCCTTTTCAACTCTTGGTAGCGGTAGTTCTCTCCGCCCAATGTACGGACAAGCGGGTCAATATTGTGACCCGTGAACTTTTCAAGCACTTTCCCAGCCCAGAACACCTCGCGGCGGCCCACTTTGAGGAGCTTTTTCCCTACATCCGCACGGTTTCCTATCCAAACAACAAAACCAAACATCTGATTGGACTAGGTAAAATGCTACTGGATGATTTTGCAGGAGAGGTTCCTTCTACTGTAGAAGAGTTAGTCCAACTTCCTGGAGTAGGCAGAAAAACAGCCAATGTGATCACCTCAGTTATTTGGCAACAACCCAATATGGCGGTAGATACCCACGTATATCGGGTTTCCAGGCGCTTAGGGTTAGTCCCTCTAACAGCCAAGACCCCCCTAGAAGTTGAAAAACAATTGGTCAAACATTTACCCAAAGAGCACATTCACAAAGCTCACCACTGGTTAATACTACATGGGCGCTATACTTGCCTTGCCAGAAGCCCCAAATGCAGTGCTTGTGCAATCACGGAGCTTTGCAAACATTTTCAAAAAACCAGAAAGCAGGACGGTAATTTATAAATCCAAAATAAATTTGTTCCCAACAGCCCCAACTATCCAATTATTTCACCCCCCCTAGGACGGAATTTGGACTCTTTAAAAAGCTTTTTAACATCGGATTCTTTCATGACATCCACCAAGGATCGGTCCCCATTCCTTGCAAATTCTTCGACTATGTTCCATCCAATCCAACGCCCAATCCTGCCAGGAGCATCTGCACTTATTGCGTCGGTAGCTGGGGCTTCTCCAATATACTTCCGGATTTCGAAGGGATTGGTTTCAAAAAACAATTCGTTCTCAATAAAATGGGCCCAAATAATGTCCTCATTTTCCCAACAAGCTTGAATTTGTTCAGGTGTATACCCAATTAGGTACTGATCAGAGGTACATGGGAGAATCGCTTTGACGAAATGGTAGGCCTTTCCATAGTAGATCATCTCTGCCAACAGGGTGTTGTCCTTGGAATCAATTTCATTGTAGCGCGAAGATATTGCCAATACAAGCATTGGAACTAGGTAATCACGCTCATAACGGGAAGCAAGGTACCTGGGTAAGTCTGGTTGAAAAACATGATCACTCGGCAAAAAATAATCCAGTCCAATGACGATTATTTCTTCATCCACAATTAAGTCAAAACCAAAACCGGACACATATGTATACACTTTGGGTGCTTTAAAGTCAGAATAGTAACTTTTTAAATAAGCAAAGGCTTGTTCCAACTCTTCTTCTAAAGTTGAAAGATTTCCAAACTCTTCAGCAACGGCACTTTTCAATTGTTGCATAGCCGAATCTTGCTGTAAGCGTAGCAGATCCATCGCCAAAGAATCCATATTTGCATATGCCTCCAAGCCAAGAGCTTTAGAAGTTACTTGTGGGTACTTCGCCAATAATGCAAGCATCTCCTCTTTAGTTTGTGCTCCAAAAAAAACGGATTCCAACCGTTGAATAGTCAATTTCTCCCGGCCATTTAGCCGGTCTTCGTCTAAGGTACAGGTCTTGTCTGAGGATTGACAAGAGAATAACACCATGACCAAAAAAAGGAAAAAGAAGCGGATGTACATGAATATGTATTTTTTGACAAGTTAAAGAAAGCCCAACAATTCTACAGAATAGGAAGACTTACCCCCTTATATTGCTCTATTTACACAGCCTATTGGCTGTTGTTTTTGGGATAATTAGTTTGAAATCAGCTGTTAAAAGTCAGGCTCATTTACTCAAAAATGATCATACATTTGGTATAATTAAGAATTAAACGGATTTTTATCTATTAGATTCTACTACACCCCTCGGAATTCCATTTTAACGATGAAGTCTTTTCACAAATTTACCTACTTTTTAGTACTCCTTTGCTTCTGGGCCTTCGCGCCAACATTCGTTTTTGCGCAGCAAAATGTAGACCTCAACACCATACGCGTGGATCAGCTCAGTGATGATCAAATCGAGGAATTGGTCAAGCGAGCGCAAGATGCGGGTCTGAGCAGCACAGACTTCCTCATGATGGCTCAAATGCGAGGCATGCCTTCTGGGGAAGTTGAAAAACTTCGAGACAGAATTGAGAACTTGACTACGGGCTCCAGCAAGTCAAGATCAACCAATGTTTCCAAAAGATCGGCACGTGAGCAAATCAACTTGAGTGACATCACCCGAGGCTTACTTGAAACTCAGGAATTGATGGATACTGAAAAAGTAGACACCCTCATTTTTGGTAGCGCCTTGTTTTTCCAGAAAACCCGCAAGCTCAGCTTTGAACCCAGTTTAAACCAGGCGACGCCCAAAAATTATGTTTTGGGTCCAGGAGATCTCCTCTATGTGGACATTTATGGAGAATCAGAAAAGTACTACGAGGCTACAGTCAATCCCGAAGGTTCTATTTTACTGGACAATATTGGTTTGATTGCAGTCTCTGGGAAAACCATTGAAACAGCAGAAGCTATCATTAAAAACAGAGTAGCCTCCTTTTACACGGGACTATCTGGATCAAACCCAAGGACATTTTTGCAAGTGTCCCTGGGCAATGTCAAAACCATTAAAGTGCATATTTTAAATGAGGTTCGATTGCCCGGAACCTTCACATTGAGTGCGTTTTCCACGGTGTTCAATGCCCTCTATGCAGCAGGAGGTCCATCAGACATGGGAACTTTGCGCGCCATACAACTGATTCGAAACAATAAAAAAATAGCTGAAATTGACATTTATGATTTACTGATCAATGGAACTGCCAATTTGGATGTGCAGCTCCAAGACCAAGATGTCATTCTAGTCAATCCTTACCTTGCTCGTGTAAAGGTTATGGGAGAAGTTAAGCGTCCCTTATTTTTTGAAGTGACTCCCGAAGATTCCATGGAGGATCTTATTCGGTATGCTGGAGGATTTACTGATCTCGCATTTAAAGACCGAATCTCTATTTCTAGAATTACAGGAAACCAACGATCCATCTCGGATGTATATCAAAATCAACTGGGCCTTTTTAGCCTCAAAGGAGGAGATGAAGTAACTGTAGGAAGAATTATTGACCGCTACAGCAACCGAATTCAAATCAAAGGGGCGGTATATCGGCCAGGAATTTTTTCACTAACAGAAGGGCTTACCCTTACTCAACTGATTAAAAATGCGGATGGCTTGAAAGGGGATGCCTATACCCAGCGCGCCAGCATCTTGCGAACAAAAGGGGATTTGAGTGCAGAAATTCTGGAAGTAAATCTTCAAGCGGTATTGGAAGGCACACAAGCAGATGTGGTCTTGCAGCGGGAGGATGTAATCCGTATTTCTAGCATTTATGATGTACAAAATGAACGCTACATCCAGATACTAGGAGAGGTAAAACGTCCGGGTACCTATCCCTACGCAGCAGGAATGACGCCTGAAGAATTGATCCTTATCGCCGGTGGCCTGCAAGAATCCGCCAACCTGAATGACATTGAAATTGCCAGACGATTAGAAGATTCTGATTCAGGAACGCTATCGGATATCATCACCACTTCCATCAATCCGGACTTATCCTTCAACCCGAATGCCATTACATTGGCGCCCTTTGATCAGCTGATCGTACGTAAGCGCGCTAATTTTACCATGCAACGACTTGTGTCGGTAGAAGGGCAGGTCAATTCACCTGGAATCTTTGCCATCCAAACTAGTGTAGACCGCATCTCTGATTTAGTGAAAAGAGCGGGGGGAGTCAACCAATTTGCCTATACCAAAGGAGCAACTTTGATTCGAAAAACAGAGTTCTTTAACACGGAGTCTGAGCAAGTGCGTAGACAGAAAAACTTAGAAGCACTACGCGAGTTACTTACAGAAAATCCACCCAATCCTGAAGCACAGGAAGAACTTCTTATTCGCCTATTTAGAGATCTTCCAAAGGAAAAAGTTGAAAAAAAGGATTCTACAGCCAACAATGCCAAACGAGAGTCGATCGATCAAATTGCTGCAGAAACCCCTGGGCTAGCTGTCAAAATTAAAGAAACGGAAGCCGTTGCCATCAACCTGGAAAAAATATTAGCCAATCCTGGTTCTGAGGAAGACTTGGTACTCGAAGAAGGCGATATTCTCAATGTCCCCAAGCTCTTGCAAACCGTTCGGATGCGTGGAGATGTAGTTTATCCAACTACGTTAAGACACGAGCAAGGCCGCGGCCTCCGGTATTACATCAATGGAGCCGGTGGATTTGACCGAAGAGCCAACCGCAAGCAAACCTATGTAGTCTACGCAAATGGTGCGGTTAAACGAACAAAAGGATTTTTTGGTGCACGAAGTTACCCTCCAGTAGAGCCAGGGGCTGAAGTGATTATTCCAAGCAAAGGCCCAAAAATACCGCTTCGTCTGGGAGAATTAGTAGGAGTGACCACTGGACTAGCGACCTTGGCTTTGGTTCTTTCTCAAATTAACCAACCCTAACTTCCATGAGCGGAAATTCACATTTTTCAGCCTCCCAATTCACCTTGAAAGAGGTGGTACAAAACTTGATCAATTGGGGTAAATTTTTCAGCTCCAAGTGGAAAATTGTCCTACTATCCTCAGGAATCGGGGCGATGATGGGCGCAGGATATTCTCAACTAAAAGACCCTGTTTTTCATGCCGAAACCTCTTTCGTATTGGAAGAGGATGGAATAGGAGGAATGGGTCAAATGTCAGGGATTGCTAGTCTCCTAGGTGTTAATTTAGGGGGCTTAGGAGGAACAAATGGTCTTTTTCAAGGGGATAACATCATGGCTCTGTACCGTTCGGACCGAATGCTAGAAGAAACACTCCTGAGTCCCTTTGACGAAGAGCATTTATTGATCGATCGGTTTATTGAATTTGAAGAATTAGAAAACAAATGGGCCTCCAGAATAGATTTGGCTGAACTATCTTTTTCATCTTCCAAAGAGAACCATGGTGTCAAGCAGGACTCCGTAATCAAAGAAATTGCCAAGCTTATTCGAGAAAAACAGCTCGAAGTCGTCAAGCCAGATCGGAAATTGAGTATTATTCAGGTGAATGTTTCCTCCAAGGACGAAAGGTTTGCAAAGCTTTTTAATGAAGCACTAGTGAGCAAGGTGAATACCTTTTATCTAGAAACAAAAACAAAAAAAACAGGGGAGAACCTTCGTATATTACAAACTCAGGCAGACTCTGTTCGAGCAATTCTTGATGCAAGCCTCGGCACTTTGGCATCTGAACAAGATCGCGTTCCCAATGCCAACCCGCTACTAAGCACTGCTACAGTAGAGGGACGCCGTAAACAAGTAGATGTACAAACTAGTGCTGCAGTTTTTGAAGAAATTGTGAAGAATCTAGAAATGGCAAAAATCAACCACCGCATCAATACCCCATTAATTCAATTGATCGATTTTCCCAAACTACCCTTAAAGCGAACTGAAGTTCGCTTGTTAAAGGGGTTGGTTTATGGGGCAATTTTATTCGGTGTTTTTGCCCTTAGCTTTCTTTATCTGAAAAGAATCTATCAAAAACATTTGCAGGAAGTCTAAACCAAAGCTTCCATGTTTGAAAAAATCAATCTGTTGATCCCCTTTGGGAATTTTATCCGGAATAAATCCCTCCAGAACTTTCTTTTTCTGGCGCTAATCCAGTCCTCAACGGTCTTGATTTCAATTATTTCCATGCCCCTTCTGATTCAAAGTATCGGGGCGGAACAGTTTGGATGGGTTAACTTATCTCTTTCTATAATTATTGTATTCAATATTTTGGTTGGCTTTGGATTCAACCTAAGCGCCCCTAGAGAAGTTGCCCTCAATCAATCCAATAAGGCAGAACTCTCACAGTTGGTCTCCAATGTTTTTTCAGCCAAACTACTCCTAGCCCTTTTTTCCACAGTCATTATTTTAATTGGAGCCTATGGTTTTAACCTATTCGAAGGGTACCAATCCGTTTTAGTATTCTCCGTATTTCTGCTCTTATCAGAAGCTACCTTTCCGCTCTGGTTTTTTCAAGGGATGGAAAAAATGAAGCTGGTCTCCATAGCAACAATTTTCTCCAAACTTCTTTTTTTGATGGGCTTAGTGCTTTTTGTTCAGCAGCCCTCACAAAGTCATTGGGTCAATTTACTGCTTGGTATTTCTGGTTTAGGAGTAAACTTATGCTTACTCGGCTACATTCATGTGGTCTTGGATATTCGCTTTTATAGCCCCCAATTTTCTTCCATCTTGAGAAGCCTTCAGGACAACCTGCTTCTATTTTTTAGTAACCTTGCCAGCCATATTTCCATCAATGGAGGACTCATTATTTTGAGTTTCTTTTCAAGTGGGACCACCCTTGGTATGTACAGTTTAGCAGAGCGAGTGGTCATGATCCTGAGGCTATTTCCTGCATTGATCATTCAAGCCATTTTTCCCAATGCTTCCAAGCTTTATCAAGAAGACCAGTCCGCATTTTTCTCTTTTCTCAAAAAGGTGTATCTCGGCACCCTGACACTAGGTGCATTGATTAGCATCGGAACATATCTGACTGCACCTTGGATCATTTCCGTGCTTTCTCGTGGAGAGCTTAACGGTGCAGTTGAGTACCTCCAACTGCTTGCCGCAATTCCATTTTTAGCTTGTCTCAATGTGGGAAATATAATGCTCCTCTTAGTCACCAACCTCCGAGATCTGTTGTTTCATGCCAGCTGGATGTTTTGCGGGTATATGATCTGTGTCTCTACAGTCCTAACTCACTTTTATGGAGGTACCGGTCTCTGTATTGCAATCTTGAGCACAGAGTTCATGGTCTTCTTTATTTGCTTGTATCTCTTGTATCGCCACAAAAAAGAACTCTTTTATGGCTTCTACTCCTGAGATTTCTGTAGCAATCATCCTGGTCAATTGGAATGGCTATGCCTATACCAAAGCCTGCTTGGATTCCCTTGAGAAAGTAACGGAACCGGCATTTCAAGTAATTTTGGTAGACAATGGATCCCAAAATTCAGAAGGAGAGCAACTCAAAGCACTATTCCCAAAAGTACATCTAATCGTCACTAAAGATAATTTGGGCTTTACTGGGGGAAATAATGTAGGAATCCACTATGCCTTGGAACAAGGGTTTGAACAGGTTTTACTGCTTAACAACGATACGACCGTTACCCCTTCCTTTTTGAAAGAACTCCAAAACTGTCTACATCAGCCTGGACAGGGTGTAGCACAGCCCCTCATCCTGTTTGCCCAAGATCCACAAACACTGTGGAGTGCTGGAGGAAAATGGAATTCCCTTTTTGGAAGGGCAATCACCTTGGGGGACCGAGTCCCTATTCAAAAGTATCAAGTCTCGACCAAAACTCTCGATTGGGCTACCGGTTGCTGCATGCTGGTTTCTAGAGCTGCTTTACAAAAAGCTGGGCTACTCAACGAGGCCTATTTTGCTTATTTTGAAGATGTAGAATGGAGTTTACGAATTCGAAAAGCTGGATTTACGATTGGCTTGGCTAAAAATGCAATCATCTACCACGAAGCTGGTGCTGCCTCCAAAAAACAACATGCCGAAGGTACACTTAGTCCGCGTGTATTTTATTTTAATGTGAGAAACCAGCTTTTTCTGCTGCGGCAGCATTCCATACTTCTTGGATATCCCTATCACTTGATTCGGTTTTTGATTTGGGGCACCTATTTTTTGATTCGAGGGCGATTCCAAAAACTTTCGGCAGTTTTTCAAGGAATTCGAGCAGGTCTTTTTACTCCACTTAAACCAGAAAAAAAATGACTTCAGTAGCATTTTTTATTCTGACTGTTGGGCTCATATTGGGTTTACTATGGACGCTACAGGAGATGATTTTAAAGGGGAGATGGACTTATTTCATCTTTTTCTTAGCCGGTTTTTTACCCATCTACATTTCATTCTTGAGTTTGACTTACCTCAACACCCGATCTGAGGTATTGGTTACTGTCTTTCAAGCACTCAAAGAAGTGGTGGTATTCATCGCCTTGGTAGCGGCTGTTCTATTTCAAAAAAAACCAGCCGACTATCCATTTCGCCTCCAAATCACCGATTGGTGGATGGGAGGATTTTTACTTATTGGGTTTAGCTACCTTCTTTTGCCCATTGGTGAAGTTCCATTTCTAACCAAAGCGTCCTACTTTAAAGGGATTTTGCTTCCCGGTCTAATCTACTTTTTGGGGAGAAATACTGTCTTTGAAAATGGGGAAATCTCTCGGTTTTTTTCTATGATTTTCATGGTAGCCATCCTTGCCTTTGGCCTCAACCTAATGGAACAGTTTGTCTTGCAGGCACATATCCAACAGCATACTGGCTACGCACTTTACAATCAAGTAATCAACGATACTTATCCTACAGGCAATTTTGGGTTATCCTGGACTTTCGAAACCCAAGCCCTAACCAAGAGACTGGCCTCGTTTTTTGCAGATCCTTTGGAGTTGGCCAGTTCCGTACTATTCGGTTTTGCCGCAGGGCTAATCTGGTTTTTGACTTCTAAAAGAGAAGATGGATTTCCGTATCTAGTAGTCATGCTTTGCTCCATGGGTAGCCTGTTTTTCTCAAGTTCAAGGTCTGCATTTGGCGCTTTTTTTATCATGCTGTTTTTTATTGCAGTAATTTTTAAGCTTTATAGGTTGATTCTATTTGGTTTAAGTCTAATCACTGCATTTGTCATCTTCGTTGTGTTCTTTGCCTCTGAAGATTTCTATTATTTCGTGATCGATACGCTAACTTTCCAAAATGCTTCAAGCGTAGGCCATGTATTGGAATGGATAACTGCTATTGAATCCATGATTGAAAATCCCCTAGGCGTCGGATTAGCCACGAGTGGCAATTCCGGTACTGTCACCGATGAAGTACGAATCGGAGGAGAAAACCAATTCCTGATCTATGGGGTACAGCTAGGATTTTTAGGAATGATTTTATACATCCTACTTTTAGGGTTTTCGATCAGTCGGTCTATTCGGGTCTTTAGGCAAACTGAAAACCTCATGACCGCACGAATTGCATTTACTGCGGCGGCCACTAAAACAGGGCTTTTATTACCCCTTTTTACGTCAAACGCAGAACTGTTTTCCTATGTAAATTGGCTTACTTGGTGGATGGTAGGTTATGCTATGAACGAATACTCCAAAATCAAAGATGAAAAAGCATAAACCAACAGTAGTGGTGGATGTATTTTACCTGTATGTAGCTCAAACAGGGATTAAAACCTATATAGTTACCCTTTGCGAAGAGATTCTCAAAAAGAACAATAGCGAATTTGAGTACATAATAAGCCCCAATTATCAGAAAATAAAGCAAAATCAATTCTTCCGTGGAAAAACAGCCAAATGGAAGAACCTCCTTTTTCAACTACTCTATTTCTTCAGAAAACAAGTAGTCTTGCCATTCCTCTCATATTTCCATCAAGCAGATATCGTCTTTAGTCCTGACATTTTAAGCCCTATTTTCTCAAAAGGAAAAAAAGTTTCTGTCGTCCATGATACGTGTTTTTGGGATACCCCTGAACATTACCAACCCCTTTGGTTGAAGTATTATCTTTATTTTTTAGAAAAAGGGTTGCAAAAAAATGGGGAAATCATCACAATAACGCATTTTTCTAAAATGCAGCTCCAACAATTGCCTGTTTTTAAATCTATTCCAATAAAGGTGGTTTATCAGGCTTCTGGGCTTTCGGATAGGTGTGCCCTATCCGATTTGAAAACGAATACTCAAACTCCCTATTTTCTTCATGTTGGGGTACTAGAGAAAAGAAAAAACCTAGGCTCACTGATCCAAGCATTTGGTCAACTAACAAAAATAATGGGCTATGAATCCCTCCGTTTGGTGTTGGTTGGGCAAAGAGGGCCTAGAGAAACATTAGATGATTATGATCATTTGGTGGCGTTAGTCAACACCTTGGAATTAACGGATAAAGTTGATTTCCCGGGCTATGTAAGCCAAGAGCAATTGGCGTCTTATTTCCAGCATGCCTTGGGATATGTTTTCCCTTCCACAAACGAAGGGTTTGGATTGCCGGTATTGGAAGCATTCTCTTTTGACCTTCCCGTCATCATTTCACGTCAGGGGGCTTTGATGGAAGTGGCGGGTGATGCTGCTTTAATTTTGGAAAAAAATGATGGGGAGACACTTTTTAAATCAATGAAACTTTTAGTAGATGATCCTAATCTCAGAAAGGAATTGGGAGAAAAAGGGAGAATCCGATTGCAAGAATTTTCAGGGGAGAAGTTTTTCTTATCTTTAGAACAGGCCTTTAAAGAAATTTTGCTGGGGTGATTTTATCAAAAATTGAGTGAATACATGGGAAAAAAGCCGTCACCTATTGATATAAAAATCGCCATCATGGGAGCCAAAGGTTATCCCTACGTTTATGGAGGCTACGATACCCTGGTGAAAGAATTAAGTGAACGTTTGGTGGAAAAGGGCGTTTCTGTGCGGGTATATAACCACCGATCTTTGTTCCCCACACGTCCTCGATTTGTCAATGGAGTCGAATGCATCTATACGCCTGCTTTAGAAACAAAAAGCCTCACACAGTTGAGCCACACCTTCTTCTCTATGCTGCATGCCTGCATGTCGGATGTGGATGTGATTTTTGTGGTTAACTCAGGGAATGGCCCTTTTGGTTGGATAGCTAAGATTTTTGGGAAACCTACCGCGATTAATGTAGATGGTCTCGAATGGCTGCGTCCTAAGTGGAAAGGCTGGGGGGCAAGGTATTTTAAATGGGCTTCAAAGATGGCTACCCGCTCCTTTGACCAGATTATCAACGATTCGGACGAGATGCGACGAGTATATCTCGAGGAATTTCAGAAAGATTCCGTGGTAATTGCCTACGGGGCCAACCCAAAAGAGAATGTGGAGGACAGTCCCTTGCAGGCCTGGAATCTTCGCTCTCGAGAGTATTACTTAATCGTGGGACGTCTGATTCCGGACAACAATGCCGACCTGATAATCGAAGGATTCCTTCAATCCAAATCAAGCAAGCCTCTCGTCATTGTGGGCGATGCTCCTTTCTCCGACGCCTGGGCACAAAGAGTCAAGCAGCAACAGGGTCCGCGTATCCTATTTACCGGCTATGTCACCGATTCCCTGGTACTGGCTTCACTCTATTCACATTGTTATGCCTATTTTCATGGCCATGAATTCGGAGGCACCAACCCCGCCATGCTCAAAGCCATGGGTTACGGTTGTGCAATTTTGGCCTTAAACACGCCTTTCAACCAGGAGATGCTTCAAAACGGAAAACACGGTTGGTATTTCGAAAAAACAATTTTGGCGGTAAAAGGTCTCGTAGAAAAAGCCGAGTCAGGAGCTACAGCGCTTCAAGAATTGCGGCAAACTGCACGTCAAGGCCTCACCGCCAAATATTCTTGGGAGCGCGTCACCGAACAGTACCTGGAAGTTTTCTACAAACTAACACAGTAGTAACCCTAGTTTTCACTTGGCTCTTTGTTGAAAAATTTGCGGAAATCATTTTTTATAACGCGGCTTAGCGGAGAAAGCTCCAGGCTAAGATCCTACTTCGCTTATTTCCTTGTCCCATTTCAATTACGCGTTGAGACTTTATTCCTACTTTTTCAAGTTGTCCCTGGAAGTAGGAGAGATGTGTTCCTTTGGAAACCAATACCGTAAACCAGCCTACCTGCGTTTGAATAAATACGCTCTCCTCAATCATTCGCCCTACAAATCCAATCTCCCCTCCAACAGTCCATAACTCGGTTGCCTGACCCCCAAAATTCAATACTGGATTTGCAGTGGTTACCCCCTTCAGGTTTTTGATTTTCCGCTTACTTCCTTCTCGTGCTACCTCAGCAGATTCATGGAAAGGAGGATTGCAAATGCATGCCTCAAAAAAATCTCCCGCTTCCACCACAGAATTAAAAATCCGCTGTGCATCTGCTTGGAATCGCAAAGACACCTTGCCCTCCATTCTTGGGTTGGCAGCAATAATCGATGCCGCATTGGAAAGCGCTTTAAGATCAATTTCAGTCCCTACAAAATTCCAATCAAACAAGGCGGTTCCTAAGATGGGATAAATGAGGTTGGCCCCAACACCCAGGTCTAGAAGTTGAATCTCCTTTCCCAATGGTAATTTTTTGCCCTGGTCTCTTGCAAGCAAATCTGCCACGTGATGCAAGTAATCCGCTCTGCCTGGAATCGGTGGACAGAGGTAACCCTGGGGAATATCCCAATAGCTCAACTCATAGTAGTGAAGCAGCAAGGCTTTGTTGAGCAGCTTTACTGCAATTGGGTTGGCAAAGTCTAGGCTTTGTAGCCCATAATCGTTTTCAAAAATAATTTGACTTAATTCAGGTAGGGTCTTCACCAAGGCATCAAGATCGTAACGCCCTTGATGGATATTTCTTGGATGTAGGCCAACCCCCTTTTCTTTACTTTTCATACTTATGGAGAATACGTTCGTTGAGGTATCAATAGATTCGATTTCGGAATTTTTCCTTAGGAATTCTATCTAAGTCAATTAAGTATCCGTTCACTAGGGCATATTCGTAGTTCCCCTCTTTAGTTAAGAAAAAGTTGGGTGTCGCACCTGTAGTCCAGCCTCCTGAAAACGTGTCGCTACTTTTCAACACCACCAAAGGAAGGCCGTGCAGTTGCCTTGGACTTCCTTGCTTCACTTTAATGGCCATAAAACCTTGACGCAAGAGTTCCATTGCTTTTTCAAGGGTAATTTCTTTAATACTTTCAAAGGGAGTGGGAAACACCTTTCCTTCTTGGTACTTTAGGCCTGAGGCATCCAGAGTCTCCATCCCGTAAAATACTTGCATATCTCCTAGATCCTCCACCGAACCCGTGTAAAAAAATCCACCTGCAGACTCTATTTCCCGTCTTCGGATAGCCAGATCAACCGGATACCAATTTCCATTGACAGGTGCCTCCATTTCTTCAATAAGCAAGTCCATCAATTGAAATCCATTATCCGGAATAGCAAAATAATCGGCCGTTTGGTACTGGATATAATTCCTAGTTGCGATGGAATGCAGTGCATTTAAAAGAATCATAAAATTGATTTTGCGGATCTCTTGCTTTTCAGGATCACCCAATAGCCCCCCAGATTCAATTAGAATAGTACTTGTCCCCCATTTCTGAATGTTATCTCCAAAAGCTCTTGGTTCAAACGCATCGTCATATTTTCCTACCTGGCCAGGGATTAATTCTTGCAGGAGTTCGTTCATTCCTGCAATCGTCTGCATCGCTCTTTCACGAACCCCATTGATCTCGGTAGCTTCATTATAGGCCGGTGCTAATAAGGATATCGTGGCTTGTTTGGGGGTGTTAACCACGTTGTAGTAAATCTGTTGATCGTGAAGATTGAACCCAAAGTCAGGCTCAAAATCATCTCGTGCATTTTTCAAAATTACTGCCTCAGGTGAAATTTGTGAGATAGCATCTCTATTGAGGTCAATGTCCAGCGCATTTCTCCGCTTAAACGAATCTGCCCCATCCGGATTGAGCATCGGAATAAACTTAAGTTGCAACTGGGACCGGAGCACCTCTCGCAAATCCTGATGCATGTCTCCATGTCCTTCTAGAAAATTAAAGAGATCAAACAAGGCCATCGTTGCCGTACTTTCGTTGCCATGCATCTGTGACCAGAGCATTACTTTGGTGGAACCAGTTCCCCAGTCTAACGCACTTATGGACTTGCCTAAGACGGATTTTCCAAGAGAATGAACCTGAAATTGAATCTCATGTTTCTGAATCAAGGGTTGCAAATCTGCATGGGTAAATCGCCGATGCGTAATTGCCGGCTCACGAAACGATTCGTAAGCCGAAGCCAAATCTGCCGCTTTTAGCCGCGGGGCTACTGTCTGAGCTTGAGAAAAGTTTAAGCCCAACCCTAAAAAAAGGAACAAGGCCATACACCTGTTTTTAAAACCAATCCAATCGTGATTCATATCTTTTCTGGTATTTTGAATTAAAACTAGGGAAAGGACTGCAATAATTCCCGCTATTTTTGTCAAACCCAAAAAAATCTTGTCATGAACATCCAGATCCTAGGACTTAACCTCCCCTTAAAACATCGCTTCACCATCGCCCATCAAAGTCGAGAGGTACAAGAGACCCTAATCGTAAGGCTGGAAGATGACGGATACTATGGCCTAGGCGAATCTACCACCAACCCCTTCTATGGCATTACCTTGGACAACATGCGAGGGACCTTAGAAAAGTTCAAGCCAATACTTTTGGGAGGAGGCTGGACTACTCCGGCGGAATTATGGGAACTAGGAAAAGAAGTTTTTCAATTTAACCCCTTTGCACAATGCGCACTTGACCTAGCAGCCTGGGATTTGTATACCAAGAAGCAGGGAAAAAAACTCTACGAATACTTGAGGCTCAATCCTACCCAACTACCTACCACCAACTTTACCATTGGAATCGACACCGTTGAAATAATGTGTGCCAAATTGAAGGAAGTAGATTGGCCTATTTACAAAATTAAGTTAGGCACCACTCAGGATTTGGAGATTGTTCGAGAGCTGCGCAAGCACACCCAATCCGTCTTTCGAGTGGATGCCAATTGCGCATGGACCGTAGATCAGGCGATTTCCTATTCCGAAGAATTAGCCCAACTTGGAGTAGAATTTATAGAACAGCCCCTGGAAAAAGATAATTTGGACGGCATGCGCGAAGTTTTTGCCCATTCCAAACTCCCTTTGATCGCTGATGAAAGTTGCATCCACGAAAGTGATGTTGAAAAATGTCTAGGACGATTTCATGGCATCAATATCAAGTTGGTCAAAGCAGGAGGAATTACCCCTGCATTGCGGATGATTGCTCAAGCAAAATCCTTGGGGCTGAAAACCATGGTCGGATGCATGACCGAATCTTCTGTAGGGATCACAGCCATAGCACACCTTGCGCCTCTGCTAGACTATGTGGATATGGATGGGGCCATGCTTTTGGCAGAAGATCCCGCAAGAGGGGTTCAGATTTTTCCGGAATATGTTCAATTCCCAAAAGGCTCTGGAATCGGAGCCGAATTAGTAGTTTCTCAAGCACCAAACCCTCGCACTTAGTTAGCCTTCTGCGATGATCAGCTTGAATCCCTCTCCATGCACCGTGATGATTTGAACCCTGGGATCCCCTTTCAAAATTTTCCGGATCTTACTTAGATAGACGTCCATTGAACGTGCGTTGAAATAACTATCATCTCCCCAAATTTGCTTTAATGCATGACTTCGATTGACCAGCTTATTTGATTCAGATGCCAACAAACGAATCAACTCATTTTCTTTGGAAGTCAATTTGTGCTTTCCTTCTGGTCCTTCAATAAATTGTTCATCGTAATGAAGGACAAATGCGCCGAAAACATACGTTTTTAATGGACTGACCGCAATTCCTTTTTGAGTTCGTTTAAGCACAGCAGAGATCCTTAATAGCAATTCCTCCATACTAAACGGCTTGGTTAAATAGTCATCTGCTCCTAATTTCAAGCCATCGATAACATCTTCTTTTTGGTTTTTGGCCGTGAGAAAAAGTATGGGCTGATCCTCCTGCACTTTTTTTATTTCCTTAGCCAAGGTGAACCCATCCTTTTTGGGCATCATTACATCAAGTAGACAGAGATCAAATTTATCCTTCTTAAACTTATTCCATCCTTCGTCTCCATCCCTGCATAGAATGGTATCGTAGCCTTTCATTTGCAAATATTCCTGTAGAATTTCACCCAAATTGGGGTCGTCCTCCACTACTAATAATTTGGCCTTGCTCATTGTTTTTTTGGTAGGTTAATCGTGAAGGTGCTCCCTTTATCTGGCTCAGATTGCACCTGAATGGTTCCCTTGTGGGCCTCAAGCATTGTTTTAACATAGGATAATCCCAGTCCAAAACCTTTCACATCGTGAACATTTCCCGTGGGTACCCGATAAAATTTATCAAAAATCTTTTTTACAGCCTCCCGATTCATCCCTACCCCTTCATCTTGAAAGGTAATTTGTAAATGCGAACCTTGATCTGTTACCCCTATACGAATTTTTGGACTAGATGGTGAATACTTGTTCGCATTGTCAAGGAGGTTGGTAAATAAGTGTGTCAAATGAAACACATCTCCCTCCAGGTAAGGGTTTTCTAAGCGATGAATCAATTCAATTGTTCCACCACGATTCTCCACTTGAAGGGTAAATTGATCCACACAAGCTTGAAGCATTGCCGGTAGGTGAATCGACTCAATTTTTAACTTAAATTCTTTTTTGTCAAGTGCTGCTGCCTGCAAAACCTTCTCTACTTGCCCCACCAAACGCTTGTTTTCTTCTTTGATTATCCCCAAGTAGCGTGAGCGAAATGCATCTTGGTTGCTCAACTCAGGGTCCTGCAAAGCCTCCACGGCCAAACTTACCGTTGCCAATGGGGTTTTGAACTCATGCGTCATATTATTGATAAAATCATTTTTTATATCTGAGAGTGCTTTTTGTCTCAAAATGATTCGTATGGCATAGTAAAAACAAAAAATGATGACCATTATAAAGAGAATAGAACTAGAAATTGGAAGCCAAACTTGTCGCAATACGTGACTACTTTTCTCTGGAAAATACACGTATAAAAAATTATCATTCCCCAAAATATCGTTGGGGAATAATTTTGCCTGAAGGCCTTCTTGAAGTACTACTTGTGAGTCAACTAAAGGTCCTATTCCAAAAAAATCCTTCTCGCCAGACTTAATTCCCAACTCGAAATCCTCCGTGATTCCTATTTCCAAAAACTGTTTTTTCAACAAGTTTTTTAAGGTTACCGTATCCAGACGATCCAAAATCGCTTGCTGTCCCTCCCCTAGTTCAGCTAAGGCCTGGTTAATTAGATCAATCTTGATGTTGGTTTTTTTGATTTTGTCCAAGGCATCGTCCGAAAGATTGACTTCGGTGTCAAATTGAGGGACAATCCCAGTATAAGGCCGAGACTGTTCTCCTACAAAACGCTGCTTTTGATTTAAATATTCTAGTTGCCGTTCCTTTTCTTGAAGTAAGATTTGCATCTCGTCCGGAGTAAACATGGTCGAAGCCACCTCAGGGGTCATGTATGCAAAGAAATTTTCGAGTTCTGAAAAAATTGAAACATCTAATCCCCGAGACAATAACATTCTTCGAAAAGTAGCACTTACTTGAGGAACAGGGGCAAGGACTAGTGTATCTGTAAGGGAAGGGCGCGTATATGTCCTGCTTGTTTTGATTTGTAAATCAATCGGATCAATTTTTTTAAAGATGATTTCTTTTAATACTGAGTCCTTGATCAACTTATTAAGCAGCACATCCGAAGCCTCCCCTTTTTCCAATTCGGAAACGGTTCCTGATAAGGCCTGCAAGACATTCTGATCGAAACGTTCCTTATTGATGCGAATAGCATTTCTAATCCAATAGTATTGAAACCCCATCAAGCCAAAGCTTGCAAGGGACATCAAGATAATAATCAACGTAATGTTGCTCTTGGACATGAAGCAAAATTAAGCGGTTCAATTGGCAAGTGACTCCTATTAACATGTTTTAACGACTGTTTAAAAAAAGTTTCTTTCATATTCCCCTTTTTGAGTGTATTCTAGCACACTTATTTGTTGGTTTTACTTATTACACTCCAAAAAAAGGAAGGTTCTTTGCCTTCCTTTTTTATTGTTTAGGTACTTTTGTCGCCTCACTAAACCTCTGCCTCCCGTGCAACAGCCCTCGCACATACAAGGAATTGCGCTAGAAACTTTAGCCAAAGATTTTGGAACCCCTCTCTATGTGTATGATGGAGAAAAGATTGTCCAACAAATTCAATCCCTACAAACCGCTTTTTCCGCAGTTCCCCTCCGGATCAAATATGCCACCAAGGCCCTTTCTAGCCTGTCCGTACTTCGTCTTATCCGAAAGGCTGGAGCAGAACTGGACGCCGTTTCCATAGGGGAAATAAAACTCGGCCTTCTTGCAGGTTGTCCTGCCTCAGAAATCATGTATACCCCTAGTGGTGTTGGCTTTGACGAAATTCAAGAAGCGGTACAGATTGGCGTCATGATCAATGTGGATAGCTTACCGCTATTAGAAATGATTGGACAGACCTATGGCAGCAGCTTGAAGATTTGCATACGTCTCAACCCGCATATTCTTGCTGGAGGCAACTTGAAAATCTCCGTGGGCCACAAGGAAAGTAAGTTTGGTATATCGATAGAGCAACTCCCAGAAATCTTGGAATTGGTGCAGCGCTACCAAATCTCGGTGGCAGGACTTCACGTTCACACAGGATCGGATATTTACGATGCAGAAGTATTTCTGAAGGGAGGTAACATTTTATTTGAAGCCGCCATGCTGTTTCCTGATTTGCGCTTTTTAGACTTTGGCGGGGGTTTTAAGGTGGCTTACAGCCCAGAAGATTCTGCCACAGATATCACTCAATTGGGCAAAGTGGTGAGTACTGCCTTCCAGACTTTTTGTGAAAAATATGGCCGACAGCTAGAACTCTGGATCGAACCAGGCAAGTACTTGGTCTCCGAAGCAGGCTATTTTATAGTTAAAGCGACCGTGGTAAAGGAATCCCCAACCCTTCATTTTGTGGGGGTAGACTCTGGTTTAAATCACCTCATCCGCCCCATGATGTACGATGCCTACCACGACATCTACAACCTCAGCAACCAAGAAGGGGCCACCGCCTCGTACACAGTAGTAGGTTACATCTGTGAGACGGACACCCTTGCTTCGCAGCGTCAACTGCATGTGGTCAAGGAGGGAGATTTGTTAGTGCTCAAAAATGCAGGTGCCTATGGCTTTACTATGTCCTCCAATTACAACGCCCGCCTTCGTCCTGCAGAGGTACTTATTTGGGAAGGAAAGGCGCATTTGATTCGCAAACGAGAGCAATTTGAGGACCTGCTACATAATCAGATTTCCATCGACCTCTAAAAAAGGACAATTGGAAAACTACAAATAGCAACGCCGGCAGTTATCCACATTGTCAAACATTCTTTTCAAAAAAGAACTTTAGAGATAAAGCTTCTTTTTTATGGCCCATACCCTCCGCTTGATCCTTGGGGATCAGCTCAACAGCCAGCATTCTTGGTTTACTCAGACCGATCCCGATGTTACCTACCTGATGTTGGAAATGCGTCAAGAGACAGACTACGTCACCCACCACGTTCAAAAAGTGATTGGCTTTTTCTTGTCCATGCGCCAATTCGCACAGGAACTCCAAGAGCAAGGACACCAGTTCATCTACCTCACCCTTGACGATCCACAAAATCAACAATCCTTATCAGCTCAAGTTAAAGCCCTAGTCACGAAAGAAGGGTTTACTCAATTTGAATACTTGCTCCCTGATGAATACCGGCTGGATCAGCAATTACAAGACTGTTGCCTTGACCTTGGCATCCCATTCAAGGCAGTAGACACGGAGCATTTTCTGAGTGATCGGGAGTTTTTAACAAACTTTTTCAAGGGAAAAAAAACCTTCTTGATGGAATCCTTCTACCGAAAAATGCGCCTCAAGCACCAAATTTTGATGGAAGGAAACCAACCTATTTCAGGCCAATGGAATTACGACCAAGACAATCGTCAGGCCCTCAAAGACAAATCTCTGATTCTTGCTCCTCGCCTCTATCCCAAGCAGGTGGGTCCAATCTTGGATATGTTAAAGCGAAGCGGAGTAAGGATGATCGGTTCTGTGGATGCCGAGGCTTTTTTTTGGCCCACTTCCCGCAAAGAAAGCCTTGAACTCCTTGACCATTTTTGCAAACATCTGCTTGTTCACTTTGGCTCCTACCAGGATGCGCTCACAACTTGGGACCCCTACCTTTTTCATTCCCGATTGAGTTTTTCCCTCAATTGCAAACTAATCTCTCCTCTAGAAGTAGTGCAGACCGTCGAAGCCTACTGGTTAAAACACCAAGACCTAATTGGCATTGCTCAGGTAGAAGGATTTATTCGACAAATTATCGGTTGGAGGGAATATATGCGGGGAATCTACTGGGCGAAAATGCCTGAATTTGCTCAACTCAATTATTTTGGTCACGAGCGGAAACTTCCGAATTGGTTTTGGACGGGAAAAACTAAAATGAACTGTCTAAGTCAATCTATCAATCAGTCTTTGAATTTGGGGTATGCCCACCACATTCAACGACTGATGGTGACAGGAAACTTTGCCTTATTAGCGGGTATCCATCCAGACGAAGTGGATCGATGGTACCTAGGCATCTACATAGACGCCATCGAATGGGTAGAAATCACAAATACCCGAGGTATGAGCCAATTTGCAGATGGAGGCATCGTCGGCACCAAGCCCTACGTATCTTCATCGAACTACATCAAAAAGCAAGGTAACTATTGCAGTTCCTGCGTCTACCAGTCTGACAAAAAAACAGGAGAAGGGTCCTGCCCATTCAACAGCCTTTATTGGCACTTTCATTCGCGCAACCGAGAGCTTCTCGAAAAAAACCCCCGCATCGGGATGGTGTACCGTACCTGGGACAAAATGGGCAACAAACAGGAATTAATAGACCAAGCCGAAGATTACCTTGATCAACTAGAAGAGCTTTAGGTAATCCAGATCAATCCCCAATCCACTCCGCGACAAAGAGATTGGTGTCACGAGTTCCTCCGTTGTTTCTATTTGACGCAAATACCAAGTACTTGCCATTATTGGAAAAAACCGGGAAGGCATCAAAGGTACCATCGTGGGTAATGCGTGTAAGCCCGGTACCATCTAGGTTGATCATAAACAAGTTAAACGGGTAGCCTCTCTCCGTTTGGTGGTTAGAGGCAAAAATAAGTTTCTCTCCCGAAGGGTGGAAAAAAGGAGCCCAATTGGCTTTCCCCAAATTGGTGATCTTTTGAATGTCTGAACCATCCGCATTGGCCACATACAACTCCATGTCGGTAGGCTTTACCAGCCCTTCCTTGAGTAGGTCTTGGTATTCTTGAATCTCTTCTGGGGTCTGTGGGCGAGAGGCTCTCCAGACCAACTTGGTTCCGTCGGGAGAAAAGAACGCGCCTCCATCGTAGCCCAATTCGGTCGTGATTTGTTTGACATCTGTACCATCAATATTCATGGTAAACAATTCCAAATCACCCGTCCGCATGGAAGTAAATACAATTTTGTCGCCCTTGGGGGATACCGTGGCTTCAGCATCGTAGCCGTCCTCTTTTGTCAATTGGGAAAGAATATTTCCTTGTATATCTGCGGTGAAAATATCAAAGCTCTCGTAGATTGGCCATACGTACTTGCCATCAGCTCTTCGCTCTGGTACAGGAGGACAAGCAGCGTCTACCAGATGCGTAGAAGCGTAGACAATGGTTTGGTCTCCTGGAAGAAAATACGAGCAGGTGGTGCGCCCTAGGCCTGTGCTTAGCCGTTGTGGCGTAGAGGTAGACAGGTCATCCTTCTTCCAATCCAAAAAAAACATTTGGTCACAAGAATTTCCCCATCCTGCATAGTCCGACTGAAAAACCAGTTTGCTATCGTCAAAGGACCAATAAGCCTCTGCATTGTTGCCTCCAAAAGTGAGCTGCTTGATGTTTTTGAGGTATTTCATTTCCTCCGGATGTAGCAAAACGGAATCAGAAGCGGAGCGCTTTTCTTGCCCCTCAACAGAAAGGGTGCAAAATAATAACGGGAGAGCAATTCCCCATTGGCGTAGAGTATTCATGTGTAATCTTGACTAGAAAGAATGTGCGGGCAAAGATACTACTTATTATCTTTGGGCTAAATATACCGGCCGATGAAACTACAACTCTTAAAATTTCTCTCCTTTCTTGCCTTTGGGCTCCTCCTTGGATCCTGCGAGGGACCTCCTACTGACGAAAAATTACTTTCCTCTCTGAAAAAGGACCTGACCTTTCTCGCTGCTGATGACTTAGAAGGAAGAGCCATTGGTACAATTGGCGAGCAAAAGGCTGCAGAATACCTGGCACAAGAATTTCAAAAATTGGGTCTTGTACCCATGGGTACGGATGGTTTTTTTCAGGAGTTTACCGTTTCCAAACCTAGCAATCCTCATGAGGAGGCCGTGATTGGTACAGATGGAGCTGGAATTACAGGTCGTAATGTGATTGGATACTTAGACAAAAACGCTGAAAAAACCATTGTTATTGGCGCCCATTTTGATCACTTGGGCATGGGCGGACAAGGTTCTCTTCACCGAGGAGATTCGGCCATTCACAACGGAGCGGATGACAATGCCTCTGGTACCGCTGCCCTACTGGCACTTGCCAAGATTTTCAAATCCGAATCCCTAAAAAGCAACATTTTCTTCATTGCTTTTTCTGGAGAAGAAAATGGACTTTGGGGCTCCAATTATTTTGTCAAAAACCCAACACTAGATTTAAAAGGGATTACCTACATGATCAACATGGACATGGTGGGCCGACTAAATCCTGAAAAATCTCTTGCTATCCATGGCGTTGGGACGAGTCCTAGTTTTTCTCCCGTCCTTGACCCCATCAATTCAGATAGCCTCCAACTCGTTCCTTCTGAATCTGGAGTTGGACCTTCAGACCACACTTCGTTTTACCTACAAGATCTTCCGGTGCTACACTTCTTTACAGGACAACACGAAGACTACCACAAGCCCAGTGACGATTCGGATAAAATCAATTACACCGGGTTAGTTCAGGTTGTTCGTTACATTTCTCGACTAGTCATCGCGCTTGATTCAGAGCCAAAATTGGCCTTCACCAAAACGAAAGACTCTAGTGATTCTCCACGATTTACCGTTTCCATGGGAGTAGTTCCTGATTACTTGTACAATGGAAAAGGAATGCGTATTGATGGCGTCTCAGAAGGAAAACCTGCACAGGCTGCTGGTCTACTGAAAGGGGATGTGGTCATTCAATTAGGGGACTCTACCGTTCTAGATATGATGGGCTACATGCGTGCATTGAGCGTATTTAAAAAAGGAGACTCCGCGCAAGTCGTACTGGAAAGAGATGGGCAAAAAATCGCCACCAAGGTGAATTTCTAAAAAGTTATCCACAAATTTATGCCGTTGGTCCTTGAGGGTCAGCGGCTATTTCTTTGCCGTCCTTATGCAGGATTACCTGTCCGATGGCCTATTTTTTCCGCTCAACACTTCTCACAGCAAAGTCTTGATTTTCTTAGATTTAGGGCACAACTTATGTGTTCAATTTAGCCCAAAAAACCTATGAAAAACAGCAGAAGATCCTTTTTACAAAAGGTAGGCGTAAGTTCCGCAGCCTTAGCCACTGCACCATTTGCCGTTAGTGCAAGCACTGCTCCTGCCTCCTCACATGAAAATGAGGACGAGCAATTCCTTCACATTGGAGATGACATCGCTGTCGCAAGCACCAGTTTTGGAAAGGTGAGAGGTTACCAACTAAATGGGGTATTTACATTTCTTGGAGTTCCCTATGGGGCAGATACCTCTGGAAAAAACCGATTTATGCCTCCTCAAAAACCTAGTCCTTGGGAGGGAATTAAAGATACGATTTGGTGGGGAAATACAGCTCCACAAATTATGGACCGTCGTTACGCCAGCGTACACTACTCCTTTGCAGACCATTGGAACTACGACGACGTATCTGAGGATTGTTTGAAACTAAATGTTTGGACCAAAGGACTAAATGATGGGAAAAAAAGACCAGTCCTAGTATGGTTACATGGGGGTGGATTTACCAATGGAAATGGATTCGAGCAAGATGGTTACCACGGTGAAAATTTTGCTAAAAAAGATGAAGCCGTATTTGTTTCTATCAATCATCGTCTTGGCCCTATTGGCTTTACAGATCTCTCTGGAGTAGGAGGTGAAAGATATTCGGCCTCAGGAAATGTCAGTCAGCTGGACATCATCGCATCCTTACATTGGGTACGAGATAATATTGCCAACTTTGGAGGAGATCCTGGCAATGTCACCATTATGGGGCAATCAGGTGGGGGAGCCAAGGTAACCTGTACCCTAGCTATGCCTGCTTCCAAAGGACTCGTGCACAAAGGTGTTGCCTTGAGTGGAAGTATGTTGAAAGCCAATGACCAAGAATACAGCAGAAAGTTGGGGAGTTATGTATTGGAAGAAGCAGGGTTTGCTCCCAATGAAGTGGACAAACTTCAAGAAATTCCTTGGAGAACATATATCGATATTGCCAACAAAGCCCTGGAACGCCTTCGTAAAGAAAATCCATTGCCTGGATTCAGAGGAGGGTTTGGACCTGTTGCAGATGGAGTGCATGTCCCAAAAGGAGAGTTTTTCACTAGTACCAATGACCATACCAATGACATTCCCTTAATGATTTGTACCACCTTCCACGAATGGGGCGCCACACGAACTAATCCCTCCTTAGATGCTGCTGGTGAAGCGGAAATCATTGAATTTATGAAGTCTCGATTTGGAGATAGGTCGGCAACAGTTTATCAAGCCTACAAAAACAATTTTCCAGACAAAACTCCTGCAGAAATCATGACCTTGGCTGCTTCCAATCGACAAAATGCGGTGGCCTGTGGAAATGCAAAAGCCAAACAAAATGCTCCAGTTTACATGGCTTGGTTTGGCTGGGAGCCTAACTTATACAATGGCAGAATGCGGGCATTTCATTGCATTGACATTTGCTTTTGGTACGACAATACGGATCGGATGTATACCCATACGGGTGGTGGAAAACGCCCTCGAGTGTTGGCAGAGAAAATGTCTTCCACCCTCCTTGCATTTATGAAAACCGGCAATCCTAATGGAGCAGGTCTTCCTTCCTGGCCCAAATTCAGTGTGGAAAAAGGAGAAACCATGGTGCTCAACGATGTCTCTCAAGTTCAAAACGATCCAGATCGTGCGGCACGAGCCGCACTCACAAATCCGTAACTAGCAAAAGGCCCTGATCATTGCAGGGCCTTTTTTTTGTTTAATTTTAACTGAAAATCTACAAATCACCCGTATCTATAAAAAATTAGATTTAAAGATCAATCAAGTAGGAGGTGAACCGTACACTTTTAGGCTAGGGTTAGTGACTAATTATCCACGGGGCTTTGGATTACTATTGGACTAGGATAAGATTGCGGATAAACCTAAATTCTTTCCAATTTTTCATTCATTTGATAGTAAATTTCGGTTCCAAACCACCAATCACCCAATGAACAAGTTCAATAACTATACCCTTCCATACACTCCTGCAAAAGCCTATTCTAAGTCGGTTGCCTATTTTTCGATGGAGTTTGCCATTCATCAACCCCTAAAGATCTACAGTGGAGGACTTGGATTCCTTTCTGGCTCTCATTTGCGAAGTGCCTACGAGTTAAAGCAAAACCTTATTGGAATAGGAATCCTTTGGAAGTATGGCTACTACGATCAGCTTCGCAACCAAGACCAAACCATAAAGCCAGAATGGTATGAAAAAAACTATAGCTTTTTGGAAGACACGGGTATCAAGTTTACCATCACGGTTCACAACCAACCTGTTTGGGTAAAAGCGTTTTATTTGGCTCCAGAAACTTTCCAGTCTGCTCCTCTTTTCTTATTGAGTACAGACCTCCCAGAAAATGACTACTTAAGCCAGACAATCACCCATCGCTTGTACGACTCAGATACTGCGGCAAAAGTCGCACAAATGATGCTCTTGGGCATTGGCGGGGCAACGCTAATCGATATCCTAGGATTCAACCCTGAAGTCTACCACCTCAACGAAGCACATGGAGTTAGTTGTGCCTTTTACTTGATGAAAAAGTACGGGAAAAAAGAAGAGGTGCAGAAACGAATGGTATTCACCACACATACCCCAGAAGAAGCAGGTAACGAAAAACACGATTTTCCCCTTTGTGAAAAGATGAGTTACTTCTATGGCCATTCGGTCGAGCAAGTGCGGGAACTAACGGGCATGGAGGGAATGCAGTTTAACCATAGTCTTGCTGCCTTACGTTTTGCCCGTGCTGCCAATGGTGTAAGCAAACTTCATGGAGAAGTAAGTCGAGAGATGTGGGGGGGATATTCAGACATCCCTACCATTCAATCCATTACCAATGCACAAAATTGGAACTATTGGGCAGATAAACAGCTGTACCGATTTATGGAAGAAGGAGATAACAAGGGTTTTGATGATCGAAAAAGACACCTAAAAAAGCGCGCTTTTGAATTAGTTGCAGACCAAACAGGTAAAATTTTTGATCCAGAAGTGCTGACCATCGTCTGGGCAAGACGTTTTGCGGCTTACAAACGCCCAGAATTAATCACCCGGGATTTGGAAAAATTTGAAGCACTCATAACTAATGCACAACATCCCGTTCAAATTATCTGGGCAGGAAAGCCCTATCCAATGGACTATGGTGCAATCTCCGTATTCAACTCCCTGGTACACCTTAGCAAACGCTATAAAAATGTAGCCGTTTGCGTTGGTTATGAATTGGCCTTGAGTAAGCGATTAAAGCAAGCCTCTGACTTGTGGCTCAACAACCCTCGCGTGCCCCGAGAAGCTTCGGGTACTTCAGGCATGACCGCTTCTATGAATGGTTCGGTCAATTTCAGTACCGATGATGGGTGGATTTGTGAGTTTGCCCGGCATGGAGAAAACAGTTTCATTGTTCCTCAGTGCGACTACCGTCATTTGCCAGTAGAAGAACAAGATGTGCAGGATTTAGAAAAACTCTACCAGCTATTGCAAAGCGAAATACTCCCCCTGTACTACAGCAACAAAAGAAAGTGGCGGGACATCGTCCAAGCGGGAATGCAAGATGTACAGGTCACTTTTGAAAGCAACCGCATGGCCAAAGAATACTACGAGTTGATTTACAAGTAGGTCTAAAATACAAAAAGCCCCGCTGTAACGCAGGGCTTTTGTACCAGGAGCGGGAATCGAACCCGCACGGCCAGATGGCCACAAGATTTTAAGTCTTGCGTGTCTACCTATTCCACCATCCCGGCTTCCTCTACCGATGTAGAGTTTTCAGTCACGTTTCGTTAACTGAAATGAAAAAGCCCTTTTTCAAGGGCCTTTTGAGCGGGAGACGAGATTCGAACTCGCGACCCCGACCTTGGCAAGGTCGTGCTCTACCAGCTGAGCTACTCTCGCATTGTGGATGCAAAGGTAATCCCTCAAAATATTTTTACAAGGTAATTGCCAAGATTTTTTTCTACCCCCTACAAATTCTTCCCCTGCAATTGTCCTAAAAATGGTTTTTGAATAGGTTTTATTGCCAGCATTTTTTCTTACTCCATTTTCTTTTTCAACTCGTGCAACTTAAGCAAGGCTTCAATTGGAGATATGGTGTTGATATCCAGCTCATCCAGCAGTTTTTTGGCTTCTGTCAGTTTAGGATCCATCTCAAACAAATGCAACTGAAAATTTGATTTGGGAACAGAATTCAATTTTGCGTTTTTCTCCTTTACAGATTTATCTTTTTCTAAATGGCTCATGATCTCCGAAGCACGCAGTACAATAGGATTGGGCATCCCTGCCATCTGCGCTACATGGATTCCAAAACTATGTTCACTTCCCCCCTCTTTCAACGTACGCATAAAAATGACCTTATTGCCCACCTCCTTAACCGAAACATTGAAGTTTTTGATGCGTGGAAAATCACTTGCCAACTGATTCAGCTCGTGATAGTGCGTGGCGAATAAAGTCTTGGCCTTGCAATGAGGATGCTGATGCAAGTACTCCACAATCGACCAAGCAATGGAAATCCCGTCGTAAGTAGAGGTCCCTCTTCCTATTTCATCCATCAAGACTAGGCTTCTACTGGAAAGATTATTGAGAATGCTTGCCGTCTCTGTCATTTCTACCATAAAAGTAGACTCTCCTTTGGAAAGGTTGTCTGATGCCCCTACACGGGTAAAAACCTTATCAATAATCCCTACCCGAGCATAACTTGCCGGCACAAAGCTTCCCATCTGCGCCATCAACACGATGAGGGCAGTCTGCCGAAGCAAGGCCGATTTACCTGCCATGTTGGGACCAGTAATGATGAGAATTTGCTGACTATCGTGGTCTAGGTAAATGTCATTGGGCACGTAGGTTTCGCCTAGGGGAAGCTGTTTTTCAATCACTGGATGCCTTCCTTCCTTGATTTCAAGGGTCTCTGTGTCGGAAATTTTCGGTCGGCTGTAGCTATTGCTATTGGCCACCTGAGCAAAAGAAAGCAAAACATCCAAGGTGCCCAGCACTTTGGCGTTTTGTTGGATGGGAACGACATAAGCCGCAGCGGCCAAGACCAGTTCTTGGAAATATTTTTGTTCGAGCGCGATCATCCGCTCCTCAGCATGAAGGATTTTCTCTTCGTACTCCTTCAGTTCGGGCGTAATGTAGCGTTCCGCATTCACCAGGGTCTGCTTGCGAATCCAAGAGTCTGGCACCTTGTCTTTGTGGGCATGAGTTACTTCCAAAAAATAGCCAAATACCTTGTTGTACGAAATTTTTAAGGAAGTAATCCCAGTTTGCTGAATCTCCCGCTGCTGGATTTGAAGCAAAAAATCTTTTCCTGTATTGGCTAGACCACGGTATTCGTCCAAACTCGCATCCACTCCATCCTTAATTACTCCTCCTTGATGCAAGAGCAAGGGAGCAGATTCTTGGAGTTCCTTCTCAATTTTCTCTACTAAGAGTTCACAAGGGTCCAACTGCTCAGCTAAACGTTTCAAGGTTGGATTGGACTGATTTTTCAAAAGTGATTTGACGGGAGCCAAAGCCAGGAGTGCGCGTTTAATTTGGTTGATTTCACGAGGGTTGGCTCTTCCTACCACCACTTTAGAAATCAATCGTTCCAGATCGCCTGTTTGCTTAAGTTGACCCAGTATCTCCTCAATCAATGCCGGATTTTGGTAAAAGAAGTCCACCACATTGAGGCGTTCCTCAATGGCTTTTTTGTCTTTTAGTGGAAGCACCATCCACTTTTTCATCATCCTTGACCCCATAGGAGTCACCGTCTGGTCTAGAATCTGAATGAGCGGCACCCCTCCTTCGTGTTGAGGAAATACCAATTCCAGGTTGCGAATCGTAAACTTATCTAACCAGACATATTTGTCCTCGGCAATGCGCGAAATGGAAGAAATGTGTTGGATGTCCTTGTGCTCGGTCTCCTCCAGGTAATACAAAATCGCTCCTGCAGCTACGCTCGCAAAGTGCAGGTCTTCGATTCCAAAGCCCTTCAAGTTACTTGTCCCGAAATGGGCCTTTAGTTTGTCGTAAGTAAAATCCACCTGATACACCCAATCCTCGCAATGAAAGGTGACATAGTCATTTTTTAAGAGTTCAGAAGCTGCTTTCTTGGCCGCCTTCGAAAAAATCAATTCGGAAGGAGTAAAACTTTGAAGCAATTTTTCCAAGTACGCAGCATTTCCCTCAGCACACATAAACTCCCCTGTAGAGATGTCTAAGAAGGCGATGCCGTACTTCTCTTTTCCGAAATGGATAGAGGCAAGGTAATTATTTTTCCGAGTGTCAAGCACCTGATCGTTGTACGAAAGCCCTGGAGTAACCAATTCGGTCACCCCTCTTTTTACTATCCCTTTTACTGTCTTTGGGTCTTCCAGCTGATCACAGATGGCTACTCGATTGCCCGCACGAACCAACTTTGGAAGATAGGTGTCCAAAGAGTGGTGTGGAAATCCCGCCAATTCAATATGAGAAGCGGCTCCATTGGCTCGCCTCGTCAGCACAATATCCAACACACGGCTCGCTACGACCGCATCCTCTCCAAAGGTTTCGTAAAAATCACCTACTCGAAACAGCAACAAGGCCCCAGGATGCTTGGCTTTGATGGCATTGTATTGCTTCATCAAGGGGGTTTCTTGGCCGTCTTTGGATTTGCTCATGCGTAAAATTAGAATTGTCGTACTTTTGAATCGGAAAATAAACCTGAAAATAGCCGATTCGTAAAGGAAATAAAAGAGATGAAGAAATTAAGCATGGAAGAGCTAGAGCGGCTATCCGTTCAAGAGTTTAAGAAAACCAAAAAATCTCCCATCATTTTGGTGCTCGACAATATTCGAAGCCTCAACAACGTGGGTTCGGCCTTCCGAACAGGAGACGCCTTCCGTGTGGAAAAAATTTACCTCTGTGGTATTACTGGCACCCCTCCACACCGAGACATTCAAAAAACAGCGCTGGGTTCCACTGAATCTGTCGATTGGGAATATTGCAGCAGTACCCTAGAAGTACTGACTAGATTGAAAGCCGAAGGTGTGCGCTGCTGCGCCCTCGAGCAGGTGGAAAACTCCACCCCTTTGCAGGAATTTCAACCCCAAAAAGAAAGTACCTATGCCCTAGTCTTTGGAAATGAAGTCTTCGGCGTAGAAGAAGAGGTGCTCAGTGCCTGTGATGACATCCTTGAGATTCCCCAACTCGGTACCAAACACTCCCTCAATATTTCCGTCACCCTTGGCATTGCTGTTTGGGATATGATGGTGAAGATGGAATTAATCTCAAAGCGCTAATAGCCAAACAAAATTGTACTTTGTACAAGGTGCAAAGATCCTTCAATGGCCGTATTCCTGTCCTAATGCGAATCCTCACACGGTATTTGATCCGTTGTATTTTTAAAATGGGTATTTCCCTTCCGCAATCATCACGTCCGCAATTTGTCTTCGGAGATCTTTGGTATTGATGAAATCTGGTTTGGTAAATCGTTTCAAGCCCATCAACAACACTTTTTGTTCGTCTCCCTTGGCAAAAGACACGATTGCTTCTTTCGCAGCTGCCTCCACTTTGTCGATCGCTTCGTACAAGTAAATTTTCGCCATCGCAATTTGTGCCTCACAGGCAGCCTCTCCTCGAAGATGAACTAACTTTTCTGTACGCAGCAAAACCGACTCAGCAGCATAAATTTCAATCATCACATCCGCCAAGTTCATCATGATCTC
>Ga0181559_10000682_pt1 | contig 32300 bp, 26 predicted proteins | sample 011ome_21_FD_133752 | JGI IMG/M metagenome (GOLD analysis project Ga0181559, IMG submission 133752) | Coastal salt marsh microbial communities from the Groves Creek Marsh, Skidaway Island, Georgia - 011508AT metaG (megahit assembly) | ecosystem: Environmental > Aquatic > Marine > Intertidal... | reverse complement strand
TAAATCTGTAACAGTAAGCAATGACATATCAATCCCTGGAAGCTTTAGGATCAAGTGCATCACGCAAACCGTCACCTAGAAAGTTTAATGCGAACAAGGTCAGTGTCAGGGCAAGTCCTGGAAAAATTAATAACCAGGGATATTCTTCCATGGTTTCCACTCCGTAGGAAATTAACAGGCCCCAGGAAGATTGTGGCGGTTGGATACCCAAGCCCAAAAAGCTGAGAAAGGCTTCCAGCAACATCACATTTGGAATAGTTAAAGTGGTATAGACAATGATCGGGCCTAAGGCATTAGGAATAAGATGTTTCCGAATAATTGCTGCTGGTGATAACCCGATCGAAATAGCCGCCTCAACAAATTCCTGCTGCCTTAAATTTTGTATTTGTCCTCTGACAATACGAGCCATGACCAGCCACTCAACCGCACCAATTGCCAGAAAAAGTAATAACAGATTTCTGCCAAACACCACCATGAGCAAGACAATAAATATCATAAAAGGTAAGGCATAAATAATGTCTACTAAACGCATCATCAAAGCGTCAGTTTTACCACCTGCATAACCGGCAATAGCACCATAAGTCACACCAATCAATAAAGCCACGGCCGTAGCAATAAAACCAACCATGAGTGACACTCTGCCTCCGTAAAGAATACGGGTCAGCATATCCCGCCCAAAAATATCAGTTCCTAACCAGTGTGCTAAAGTTGGCCCTGTTGCACCCAGCCTTAAATCCTGTTCTTCATAACCATAAGGTGTAAGTAAAGGCGCGAAAACGCAAAGAAAAATCATGAACATCAAAAAAAATAGGCCAAACATAGCTAACTTATTTTTCTTTAACCGTAACCATGCATCATCCCAAAGAGAAATGCCTTTTGGCATGGCATCAACTTTTTCAATTATTGTTGCGTTTTTTCTCATTATTTTTTGAACTGATAACGAAGTCGCGGATTCAGCCAGGCAGCCAATACATCCGAAAGCAAATTGAACAAGACAATTAAAGTTGCTAAAAATATAGTTGTGCCCAATATCATTGTGTAATCACGATTAAAAGCTGCCTGTATATAGAAGCGGCCCAAGCCCGGCACCTGAAAAACTGTTTCCACCACAAAAGAACCACTTAACAAACCTGCAAAAGCCGGCCCTAAATAAGTGATAACTGGAAGTAGTCCTCCGCGTAGTGCATGTTTCAGAATAACTTTATATTCGGGTAGCCCCTTTGCGCGAGCGGTGCGCAAATAATCCTGAGACAAAACTTCCAACATGCCAGCTCGACTTAAACGTGCTATATAGGCTGCATACATTGCCCCCAGGGTAATGCTTGGCAGGATTTTATCTCCAGGTATATCGCCCCAACCTGAAACTGGTAACCACTCCAACCATATTGCAAATACAAGAACCAAGGTTGGACCCAGCAAAAAGGAAGGCATACATATCCCCACCATAGCTATCCCCATTGGCACATAATCCTGTGCGGAATTCGGCTTTAATGCAGCAATAACACCAGAAATCGTACCTATCACTAAGGCGATTAACAGCGCATAAAAACCTAGCTCGGCAGTAACCGGCAGCCCCTGAAAAATCAACTCATCAACACTACGCCCGGTGTAGTTAAAGGAAGGTCCAAAATCCCCCTTAGCCAAGTCGCTCAAATAAGAGAAATATTGTTCATGTGCCGGTAAATCCAGCTGATATTGCGCCTCTAAAGCTGCTTTCACTTGTGGAGAAACGGCTTTTTCAGTTGAAAATGGCCCGCCTGGGGCAGCTCGAACCAGAAAAAAGGTAATCGTGATGACAGCGAAAATAACGGGTATTGCTTGAAGGATTCTGAAACCAATAAAACGCCACATGGTAAGTTTATTGTCCTTTACTTACTGCTGGCTTCTAGATAGATATACTTCCAGTTGTAGTGATCCATGATATTAGAAGGAGCCCCTTTTATATCCAGGCTTTTTAAGTTTTTTGTCTGATAAATATAAATAGGAATAATTGGCATCTCATTCATTAATATGGTTTCTGCTTCCCGGTAAAGCGCAAAACGTTCTTTGTTATCAAGTTTAAGCGGTGCTTCATCAATTACAATCTCGTCATATCTGGGATTGGAAAAACCCACATTATTATTTCCGCCACCGGTTATGTACATATCCAGATAAGTATTGGGATCAACATAATCACCCACCCAACCTCTTCTGGCCACGTCATAATTCATATTATCTACACTTTCCAGATAGACCTGCCATTCTTGATTCACAATAGATACGTTTATATTTAACTGTTCTCGCCACATTTCCTGGATAGCGATAGCTATCTTCCTATGATTTTCTTGTGTGTTGTATAAAATTTCAAAAGTCGGGAAACCTTCACCATTTGGGTAACCTGCATCAGCTAACAAAGCTCTTGCCTGCTCCGGGTCATAACCAAAAGTTACAGGTGGTTCGTAACCTATCGTGCCTGGAGGCGTCAGGAAATAGGCTGGTTGCATAATATTTTCCAGCACAGTTTCATTCAGTAAATCCCGATCAACAGCCATCGACAAAGCACGTCTAACATTCACATCGTTAAAAGGCTCTCTGGTCGTATTAATTAAATAAAAATAACTGCTTAAATAAGGAGCAATTACTATCGAGTCGGGATCTTCTGCCAGATATACAGGTACTTTATCCAGAGGAACTTCTTCTGTTCTGTGAAGCAAGCCGTCTCTAAACATGCGCTCTTCGGTTATCAGATTTTCCGTCGGGTAAAATACAATGGCATTTAATTTGACTGTATCTGCATCCCAATAATTCTCTCTTTTCTCAACTCTTACATGGGAATTAACCTGCCACTCTGTAAGCTCGAATGGGCCGTTAGAAACGATATTGCCTTCTCTTGACCATCTTGAGAGATTGTCCGTATACAACCCAAATGACTCAACCGTCTCTCTGTGAACCGGGTAAGTAATATAATGATCCATCAATTGCAGAAAAAATGGTGTCGGGGCTCTTAATTGCACTTCCAGCACCAGGTCGCTGATTACTTTAATACCGACTTGGCTAAAATCGCTTATCTCTCCGGTATTAAAAGCCTCGGCATTTAATATTGGATATAGCATGTATGAATTCTGAGCCGCTAACTCAGGGGTGAGTGCTCTTTCCCAGGACCAACGGAAATCTTCAGCCGTAATCAAATCACCATTACTCCAGAGGGCATTTTCTCTTAGATAGAAGGTGTATGTGAGGCCATCACTACTGATATCCCAACTTTCTGCCACACCTGGTTCTGGCTCTAGTGTATAAGGGTTTTTGGTAACTAAACCTTCAAAAATGGAAGTGATAACATGATGCTCAGGTAAGCCTGTAGCAATATGCGGATCAGTTGTTTGTATGTTTGTGCCGTTTCCAAAGTGTAAAACGCCATCAATTGTACCTTGTTCAACCCGACTTAAATTGGATCCTCCACCGCAAGCTGTAAGTATTAAGCTAGATAGTAAAAGGCAATATAGACGAGTTATTTTCATAGCTTGGTTCCGCATTTAAATTATAGATTTACACAAATCTGGTAAATGAATATCTCAGGGATTCAGCCTGGTTGCAATTAATTTATAAGCATTTCATGATATTAGAGAGTAGCGGTTGCCTAACGTTCAATATCAGCATCAGCCTCAAATCCAGTCATGTAAGCAGTAAAGTCAGAGTTCGCTGTCAACTGCATAAGGTAGTTTTGTAAAGCCAGTCTATTTTCTTCTGACATTTCTTCCAGAGAACCTGGAATTACTTCCTGTAATTCTGCAATTATGTAATCACCAGATGCTAACTGCTGTCCCTGAATAAGCGGATCGCCTTCGGGTTTGGACATAGAGAAAACCAGCTGTCTGATTTCAGGTTCAAGACCCGGGCTTGTACGACTTAAATTTTGACCTCTATTCCACTCAAGCCCCTGAACTGCCAGCAAGTTATCTATATTCTGGCCATTATTGAGATTATTCAGGTAAGTTTCTCCAAGTGAAGCAGCCTGTTCCTCAGCCTTCTGCCTTCTGAGCGTACTTTCAATTTCGCCTCTGACTTCAGCCAGAGTCTTCAGCTCGGGTTCTCTGGACTCCAGTAATCTGATAACAACACTGCGTGATTCATCCAGGGCGATCAGCTCACTATTAAGCCCTTCCTGTACATCAGCGCCGAATGCTGCAGCTATGACATCTGCGTTTGAGGCAATGCCTATCCCCCCAGCACTATCAAAAAGTTCTGTCGTCTGAATATCCAGCTCCAAAATATTGGCAGGTTCCTGTAAATCTATAGATTCGAAGCTCAGGTTATTAAGTTCTTCTGCCCTTGCGATATAAATATCTTCTACTGCCTGATCCTGTAATTCTCTCTCAATTCTTTCCCTACTTTCTTCCAGACTGGGACCTTCATTTTCTGTAATCTCAGTTAACTTGATTAAATGCACACCAAATTGAGTCCTTACCGGATCTGATACCTCATTAAGTTCAAGTTGACTGAGTGCCGCTTCAAATTCTTCAGCAAATGTTTCGCCAGTAGTGTAACCAACGTCCCCGCCAAATTGAGCAGAACCGCCATCTATTGAAAACTCTGCCGCGAGATCTTCAAAACTTTCACCATTATCTATTCTGTTTTTTAATTCCTGGGCCTGTGCAAGAGCCTCACCGAGTTCATCTCCCGCCTGCAAGAGTATATGAGATGCTCTTCTTTCTGTCTGAGCCTGCAATGTGCTTAGTTCAGCAGCGTATTGTGCTTGAATTTGCTCTTCAGTGATTTCTACTTCAGCGAGCAAGTCATTTTTATTTAATTCCAGATACTCTAGTGAAACACGTTCGCCCTGCATAAAAAGTGCTGAATTAGCATCATAATACTGAGAAAGCTCTTCTTCAGTGATTACTTGTGTCTGGGCTAAATCAGCGGCACTTATTCTGATATAGCGAAAATTACGTTTTTCCTCATTAATTCTCGCCAGATTTTCCATTTCAGCCTGTGTTGCAAAACTGGATGTCGAGTATGCATCTAACATTTGATTCAAAAGACCTTGCTGCTGTAATGAAGCTCTATACGAGGCCGGTGTCAGCCCAAAACTGGCCAATAAAGCTCGAGCCCTTTCATTACTGAAAACGCCATTAACCTGAAAATCCGGTGTTTGAGCTATTTGTCTGTCGAGAGTCGATGAGGAAATGAGCATGCCATTTTCTATTGCGGCCTGAAGCAAAAGCTCACGCTCTACAAGGTTATTAATAGCCTGTTCACGAAATTGAGTTGTATCAATACTTGATATATCAATTTGCGCTCCCAGTGAAGACAATAAATCTTGTGTAATGCGCTGCGATTCACTTTCAATTGCAAGCTCATCAATGGCAACACCATTAACTGAAACAGTTGAATTAATATTAACTATAGTGCCAACGATACTGTCGAGCCCAAAAATTGCAAAAACAAAAACAATAAAACCAACAAATATTTTGGCTATTAAACCTTGTGTGTTATTTCTAATATTCTGCAACATGTGTGGAGTAGTCTCTTAAACGCAAGAGGCGCATCAAAGATGCGCCCCTTATTTTTATTACTATAGAATATCTAAACGTCTATAAATGTTTTATCTTTAAGAATTCACAGAATCTTTTAAGGCTTTACCTGCTTTAAAAGAAGGGACTTTAGCTGCGGCGATTTGAATCGGAGCACCAGTCTGTGGATTACGGCCTGTACGAGCGGCACGATTTTTTACATTAAAAGAGCCAAAACCGACTAAAGCTACTGAATCTCCAGCTTTTAACGCTCCGGTTATTGAATCAGTCATTGCATCAATTGCTCGCGCGGCGGCGGCTTTTGGTAAATCGGCACTTTCAGCTACTGCATCTATTAGTTCTGATTTATTCACTTTATCACCCTTCTCTTAGTTAGTTTAAAAATTATAGTTAATAGGAAATCTTTCTCTACAAAACAACGATAAAATTACAACTATAAATTACGAATTTATTTTGTTGTTATTTACATTCCTTTGTTCGCTATCCAGCTCACGTAACTTACGTTTGGAGCAACTGCTTTAGCAGCGCTAAGCTATCTGACTTTATACCAACTGTAGAAAGTTAATGTCAAGAAATACCCTATGATTAATGCGTATTTATCTGTTTTTTGCCTTTGTCTTTGATTTGGTTCTCTTTTGACTCTGACGTTGCTTTTTCAATATCGTCAGATTTATTTTCTGTCAGAGGTTCAGGCATAAATTGTAATGCAATTTCCAAAACTTCATCTATCCATTTAACAGCTTTAATCGTTAAATCAGCTTTAATGTTATCTGGAATTTCTTTTAAATCCCTTTCATTTTCTTTTGGAATAATAACTGTCTTAATTTCGCCGCGATGAGCTGCCAATAATTTTTCCTTCAGCCCGCCAATAGGAAGCACTTGTCCTCGCAAAGTGATTTCCCCAGTCATGGCGACATCCTTTCTAACCGGTACGCCAGTCAACACAGATACTATCGCTGTACACATACCAATCCCTGCACTGGGCCCATCTTTGGGCGTTGCTCCTTCAGGAACATGAACATGCAAGTCCTTGTTTTCATGGAAGTTATTACTTATTCCAAGTGCATTTGCCCTGCTCCTGACAACTGTCAATGCAGCTTGTATCGACTCCTGCATCACATCGCCAAGAGAACCTGTCATCGTGGTCTTTCCCTTACCAGGTGTTGCTACAGCCTCGATAGTCAATAATTCACCACCCACCGAGGTCCAGGCCAGACCATTAACCTGACCGACAACGTCTTCTTCATCAGCTTTGCCAAAATCGTACTTTCTCACCCCTGCATAATGTTCCAGAGCTTCAGAGTCGATTAGTACAGTTTGCTCTTTTTTGGCTTTATCTGCTTTAGTTTCCTTGCCAACCTTGTCATCCATAGAGTTTTCTTTTACAACTTTTCTGCAGATTTTGGCAATCTCTCTTTCCAGCCCCCTGACACCTGCTTCACGAGTATAGTGCCTGATCAAATCAAGCAATGCCTGTTCAGGGAAATCTATTTCATCTTCTTTTAAACCATTATTAGCACGTTGTTTTGGAACAAGATAACGGCTGGCGATATTCATTTTTTCCTCTTCCGTATATCCCGGCAAGCGAATAATTTCCATACGATCCAATAAAGGTCCAGGAATGTTCATGGAGTTGGAAGTACAGATAAACATGACATCACTCAAGTCATAATCAACTTCTAAATAATGATCGTTAAAGCTATGATTTTGTTCAGGATCTAATACTTCAAGCAATGCCGAAGCAGGATCCCCGCGATGATCCATACCCATTTTATCGACTTCATCCAGCAGGATTAATGGGTTCTTAACTCCCACTTTGGCAAGTTTCTGCAACACCTTTCCCGGCAACGAACCAATGTAAGTTCGTCGATGACCACGAATCTCAGCTTCATCGCGTACGCCACCAAGCGCCATTCTCAGAAACTTCCGGCCTGTAGCCCTGGCTATGGATTCACCCAGCGAGGTTTTACCGACACCCGGCGGGCCCACTAGGCACAAGATGGGGCCTTTAAGTTTTTTGACCCTTTTCTGAACCGCCAGATACTCAAGGATACGCTCCTTAACTTCTTTTAGGCCATAATGATCAGCTTCCAGTATCTCTTCTGCTCGATTCAAATCGGTGCGGATTTTACTTTTCTTTTTCCAGGGGATATTGATCATCCAATCAAGGTAAGTACGGACAACTGACGCCTCCGAAGACATAGGCGACATCATTTTGAGTTTATTTAACTCGGCAGAAGCTTTTTCTTTCGCTTCCTTGGACATACCCGCTTCTTCTATCTTTTTTGCCAGTTCTTCAGTTTCATTCGGCACATCATCCAGCTCGCCCATTTCTTTTTGAATGGCCTTCATTTGCTCATTGAGGTAATACTCTCGCTGGCTTTTCTCCATTTGTTTCTTGACTCTGCCACGTATACGTTTTTCTACCTGGAAAACGTCAATTTCGGCTTCAATCAAAGCCATTAGATGCTCGATCCGTGGCTTCATTTTTGCCAGTTCCAAAATATTCTGCTTTTCTTCCAGCTGCAGAGACATATGAGTCGCTATGGTATCAACCAGTCGACTGGGTTCATCGATACTGGTGATGGAAGTCATAACCTCAGGTGATATTTTTTTGCTTAACTGGACATATTGGTCAAACTGGGAAAGCAATGAGCGCACCAGAATATCAGTATCCTTTTCTTCCATAACACTGCCGCTCATAGGGCTGACTTCGGCAGTGTAATAATCTTCATTAAAATGCAGCTGCTTGATCTTGACCCTCTCTACTCCTTCAACCAGCACTTTGACTGTACCATCGTTAACATGCATGAGCTGCAGCACAGATGCCATCGTCCCGATCGTATAGATATCTTCCTTGCCTGGATTATCTTCAGAGTGTTTTTTCTGCGCCGCTAGGATAACCCGTTTGCCGGAGTCCATAGCAGCTTTCAAAGCGGCTATTGACTTATCTCTGGCAACAAAAAGGGGGTGCACTATTTGCGGATAAACCACAACTCCACGCAAAGGCAGAAAGGGTAATTGCTTATTGATGTTTACTTGATCCTCGGTGCTCATATTACCTTCTCTATTACCTGCGTTGGTTGGATAGACTGAAAATGGCGCATTTGCTTATGCCACACTTGCTTAAACTGCTTACCCTAATGTGCTTACGAAAAATCCATTTTCAAGTGCTTTTTTATGAATCAGTGTTAGCCGTCTTATTCGGCAGCTTCTCATCGACTGATTCATACATCAAAAGAGGATCAGATTCGCCGTTAATAACGGCTTCATCTATAACAACTTTAGTCACACCATTTTGTGAGGGGATGTTATACATTGTATCCAGCAACACAGCTTCCATAATTGAACGCAAACCTCTGGCGCCGGTTTTGCGCTCCTGGGCTTTACGTGCAATAGCTTTTAAGGCATCTGTGCGGAACTGAATTTCCACACCTTCCATTTCAAATAGCTTTGCATATTGCTTGGTTAAAGAATTTTTTGGTTCTGTCAAAATCTTGACCAGTGCTTCTTCGTCCAGCTCATTTAACGTGGCAATCATCGGCAGCCGGCCTACAAATTCAGGAATAAGCCCGTATTTGACCAAATCTTCCGGTTCTACATCCTGCAGAGCTTCGCCAACATTTTTCTGTTGCTCGACACTACGCATTTCTGCTGCGAATCCTATACCGCTTTTATCTGATCGGTCTCGGATTACCTTATCAAGACCAGCAAATGCACCACCACAAATAAACAGTATATTAGAAGTGTCAACCTGCAGAAATTCTTGTTGGGGGTGTTTACGCCCACCCTGAGGTGGAACTGAAGCGACTGTTCCCTCAATTAACTTGAGCAGAGCCTGCTGTACGCCCTCACCTGACACATCTCTGGTTATGGATGGGTTATCAGATTTACGTGCGATCTTGTCTATTTCATCAATGTAAACAATGCCTATTTGGGCCTTCTCAACATCATAATCACATTTCTGCAACAGCTTCTGGATGATATTTTCGACATCTTCACCCACATAGCCTGCTTCAGTAAGGGTTGTCGCATCGGCTATAGTGAAAGGAACATCCAGCAGACGTGCAAGCGTCTCTGCCAATAGGGTTTTACCTGTGCCAGTCGGCCCAATGATCAGTATATTACTTTTACTGAGTTCTACCCCATCCTTTTCAGCTTGGAAATTTAAACGCTTATAATGGTTATAAACAGCGACAGCCAGCGTTTTCTTGGCCTTGTCCTGACCAATAACGTATTCATCCAGTGTATTTCTGATTTCTTCAGGACTGGGTAAATGGCGGTGATCAGTATCTTCAGTCTTTTCCTGGATTTCTTCACGAATAATATCGTTGCAAAGATCCACACATTCGTCACAAACAAAAACTGAAGGGCCTGCTATAAGTTTTCTGACTTCATGCTGGCTTTTCCCACAAAATGAACAGTAAAGTAATTTACCTGAATCATCTTTGCCGTTTTTATCTGACATTTGTAAAGCCCCATAGGTGTATATACAAACAGCTTATTAGAATACAAGCTCCTCGCAATAAGATGAAGGTATTTTGTAGAGAATACAAGCCCTGGAGAGAGTTTTTTTTAATCTTCCTTGGGCTCTACGGGCTTGGTTCTTTTGGTGAGAACTTCATCAATCAGACCATATTGAAGTGCTTCTTCTGCATTCATGAAATTATCTCTTTCAGTATCCCTGCTGATGGTTTCAACACTCTGACCTGTGTGCTCTGCCATAATTTGATTAAGCTTTTCCCGGTTTTTCAGAATTTCCTGAGCATGGATATGTATATCAGAAGCCTGCCCCTGGTAACCACCGCTGGGTTGATGGATCATTACCCTTGAATTAGGCAAGGCATAACGCTTGCCTTTACTACCACCTGCCAACAAAAAAGCCCCCATACTGGCAGCCTGACCAATACACATAGTGCTGACATCTGGTTTGATAAATTGCATGGTATCGTAAATTGACATCCCTGAAGTCACGACGCCACCTGGGGAATTAATATAAATATGAATATCTTTGTCGGGATTTTCCGATTCGAGAAAGAGCAATTGAGCGACGATGAGGTTAGCCATATTGTCTTCCACAGGGCCAACGATGAAAATCACTCGCTCTTTTAATAATCGTGAGTAAATATCATAAGAGCGTTCGCCGCGGGCAGTCTGCTCGACAACCATCGGTATCAAGGTTGACTCTACCAGCCCATTGCCTCTTTCCAAATCAGATTTACTCATAATTTAATTCCACTAGTTATATATTCAATCCACATTCAGGCTTCAATATTAATCGTCAGATGTCTCTGATTTAGAAGGAGATTTTGGCTTCTCATCAGCTTTTTTAGCTTTAGGTTCCTTCTTTTCGGCCTTCTCGGCTTTACTTTCTGATTTTTTCGCCGACTTCTCTACAGGTCTAAGGGCCTCTTCGTAGCTGGTTTTCTTTTCATTAACCTGCGCCTTATTCAGTATCAGGTCTATTGCACTTTCTTCAAGCGCCATACCTTCAATCTGTTGCAATTGTTCATTTTCACTATAGTACCAGGCTATCACCTCTTCAGGATTTTCATAACCAGCGGCAAGCTCCTCAATAATTTCACGCACTTTCGCCGGGCTTGCCTTTAGCTCATTTTGCTGGATGATTTCATTAATAATCAGACCAACAGCAACTCTTTGTTCGGCTTGTCCTTTAAACATCTCAGAAGGAAGCAAGGACTCATCAATTTGTCTGTTGCCACCATAACGCTGTATGGCCTGCTGGCGTAGATTATTGATTTCAGATTCCACGACCGAGGCTGGAAGGGTTAATTCAGTAGCTTCCAACAAAGCCTCTAATATCTGCGATTTAACATTATTTTTAACCGCATGATCCAACTCACGAGTCATGTTTTGTTTAACTTCAGCTCTGAACGCTTCTTCGCCGCCTTCCTTGATATCAAAAGATTTGAAAAAGTCATCATTCAACTCGGGCAAATGTACTTCAGCAACTGAATTTACTGTGACATCGAAGACACAAGCTTTGCCGGCCAGATCAGCCTTGTGGTAATCCTTTGGGAATTCAAGCTCTAATCGCTTGCTTTCTCCCGGCTTCACACCAAGCAGGCCATCTTCAAAACCTGGGATCATGGTGTTTGAACCCAGAATCAATGTGCTGCCTTTGGCCGAACCACCCTCAAATTCCTGACCATCAATTAAGCCCGTAAAATCTATTTTTAGCTGGTCTTCATTTTTCGCGGCACGTTCTACGTTGTGATAATGCTTTCTCTGCTCGCGCAAAGTCTGAATCATATTATCGATATCCTTATCGGTAATTTCAGCTTGTCTTTTTTCAACCTTGATCTTGGAAAAATCTGCCAGAGTGATTTCAGGAAACACTTCAAAAGTAGCTGTGAAAGCCAGGTTTTCACCTTCCTTCATATTAGTGGCTTCTATCTTCGGTTGGCCTGCCGGTCTGACCTTCTCTTGAGCAAGGGCTTCATAGTAGGATTGATTCATAACATCACCCAACACTTCCTGCCGCATGCTCTTGCCGAAACGGTTTTTGATAACACTGATAGGGACTTTCCCTTTACGAAAACCTTTCATCTGAAAAGTTTTTGCTGCTTCGGCCAGGCGGCTTTGCACCTGCTTATCAATTGTTTCAGCAGGTACTTCAATGGTTAATTTACGCTCCAAGCCAGACAGCGTTTCAAGAGAAACTTGCATTTATAAACCTCAAATATGGAAAGCAGGAATTTAGACGATGAAGTCAAAATAATATTTTAAAATCAGCAGCTTATTCAATCCAGGAAGCTGAACAGGAGCGGATTGTGCCATAGCCCCAAAACACTTTCAATACTTACATAGTTCGCTTCCATCTGGATTTTGGACAGTGAGTAAAAACAACAAAGTTAATTGCTGCCAATTAAAAAATTAAAAATTTTTTTTAAAAAAAGTAAGTTATTAAGCGATAAGGATTTTTTCTCAACAGAACGACAATTTTGTTAGCAGGATTTTGAAAAAAGTCGAAAAATAATTGCCTTAGTTTGATTATCTAAGTCGTTGAAAATAGGTCAGATTCAAAAAGCCTATAACCTAAAAATGAATTGTAACTTATTGTATATTAGGATTATTTATATATTTTCAGGCAGGCAGCCTGATAAATTCATGACTCAAGACTGGCATAATTTTTGCGCTATTTATTCCCCAAGATAAGGGCTTTATCTTTTGCCCACTCGCTAGTTCAGGACGAAGCAGAAATGTTAGTTTCTGGCCAAATTAAGAATAATTCGTCTTGAACTAGCGGAGACCAAACTCTTCAAAAGCTTGGTTTCCAATCCCCTCTTCTTCAGCTCTTCAAACAGGCTGTTTCTATGCTGCTTCCTTTCCCAGGGGCTTAAAGCTTATCAGTAACTGTGGCAGAAGCGTCAATGCACCTGTTAAGGCGATAAACATCGCCAGACTGGTAAGCAGGCCAAAATAAATAGTAGGAATGAAGTTTGAAAATACCAGAATTGAAAAACCCACGATAATGGTAAAACTCGTGTAGTACATTGCCTGCCCGATACTGCCATGACAGTAATACATGGTTTTTTGATAATTTTGATGTTGAGGATACTGCTCCTTGAAACGGTGAATGTAGTGGATTGTATTATCAACACCTATCCCCACTGAAATTGCCGCAATCGTAATGGTCATCATGTCCAGCGGGATATCCATCCAACCCATCAGGCCCAGCACGGTAGAGGCCGCCAGAATATTCGGCAGAATGCCTAAAACAGCTAATTTCAGCGACCTGAACAATATTATGAACATGACAAAAATAACGGCCAAGACCAGGCTTAAGGTGAGAATCTGAGAATCAAACAGGCTCAATAGCATGTTGTTATATAAAACAAACATACCTGTCAGTTGTACCTGATCAGGCGCCAGGTCAAATTCCTCTTCGAGTCCTTCTCTGATTTTGATCAGTAGCTCATTTCTTACCAGATCGGGGTTAGTCTCCAATACCCTGATAGAAAAACGCACCTGGTCATTTTCGATAGAAACATACGGCGTTATCAAAGTATCTTTATAATCCTGCGGGATCAGGCTGTAAAGTACAGCCAGCTCAAGATTGTCCAAAGGTTCGTTATCATTAAGCTCATAGACAACCTGTAAAATAGTGCCCAAAGAAAGAATTTTTCCGGTTTCCGGCATCGCATCCAGATAATTGTGTATGGCCAGGATCAACTCCATTTTATCAGTGGTAAACCAATAGCTTTCTTCATCCTCCTGGCTAAATTCCTCTTCAAAAAAGAATTCGTCTTCTTCCAGGAAAAAGTCATCTTCTGGCAATTCATCATCCTGCTCTTCAATAGATTCTGCATTATTGAAAGCGTTATTCGCAGAAATTTCATCTTGCGGATATAAGTTGATGATGACATCCAGTGGTGTCGTCCCTCCCATATTCTGATCTATGGAGACCATACCCTGATAGATTTCAGTACTTTCATCAAAATAGTCAATGAAACTGTTTTCAACCTCAAGGCGATTCAAACCTGCCACACTGAAAATAAACATCAATACCGCCACAATAAGTATGCCTCTGCCAAAGCGAGCGGTAAGAGCAGCCAGATAAGGTGTCACATCAACAAAACGTTTACCTGACGATGACTTATTCTCCTGTAACAGGCTCATCAGGGCCGGGAAAACCAGGAAGGTCAGGACAAAAGCCAGTGCGACCCCCATGACCATCATTAAACCAAAGTTAATAATGGGGGGGATTTCGCTGCTGACCAGCGATCCAAAAGCAACAATAGTCGTTAAGCTGGTATAGGCACAGGGTTTAACCATGTTCTGCAAGGTCATTCGAATCCGTTCCTGATGTGACATAGCAGGCTCAGTGGCCTCCAGTTCACGGTAACGCACTATCAAATGTACGTTAAGCGAAATGGTGATTATCAACAGCAAAGAAATAAAGTTCGAGGAAATAACGGTTACTGGCCAGTCCAGCAGACCCAATAGACCGACTATGCAAATTGCTGTTACCGCACAGGACAGTAAAGGAATCCCTATGTAACGAATTTTTCTAAACAGATAGCCAAGAGTGAAAATAATAAAAATCAGAATTGCGAGTCCAAATGTCTCTAAATCATTTTGCACGAAGGTAACCAGATCATCAGCTATCATTGGTACTCCACCCATAACTATCACTGAGTCAGACCGGTACTGATCCAGTATCGAACGAATTTCTACAATATCATCATGTCGATTGATATCAGCAGTAGTATTCAGTTCTCTGTATCTGAGCTCCAGAACAGATAATTCCCCTTTTTGCTGAGGACTACGTTCAGCTTCAGGAATAGCTCTTAAATCTGCCCGTTGACTGGCAACCTCATCTAATTCAAGCGTCGGGGTAAAGTTTACGATCAGCGCTGTAGTTTCAGCATCTTCACTGAGCAGCACGTTACGATAAGCAACGCTACTGGACAAATCATCGCGTGCTGCCTGCAAATCGACATCAGGATCATTTAGTGTCTTGATATTATCAGCAAGCTCGGCCAGAGGGACATCGGCTACTTTTAATAAGGGAACGCTCAAAATACTATCAACCGAACTGACTCTGTCCATCAGTTCCAGCCTGTCCTTCAGCTCACGTAACCTGTTTAGGCTGTTTTCCTCAAACAAAGGGGCATTGGGACTATAGGAAATAAAAACAAAGTCGTTCGTGTTATAGCGATCATTGGTTTGTCTGGCGAGTTCCAGATCTGCATCCCCCTCCACTACCAAAGTGTCTGAAGAAGCATCAAGTCTGAAATATTGAGTAAACCAGCCCAATGACAATGTGACTAAAAGTACCAGCAACAGACATAGCTTTGGCTTCTTCAAGACTAATTGAAGATAAAAGTTAATCATGTCATGAACATCCCGGGAGAAACTGCATAAAATAAAGCTGCGGATTATAGCTTAAGAATTGCTGAAATGCTTAACAGGCTTGCAATTCAATTACTTAAACAATCATAAAAATTCTATAAAGAAGCCAGTAATCTCTTAGCATTCGGGAAAAATTAAGGATAATGTCACGGTATTATTTATCTGACTGTGAAGCCAGTCGGATTTTCTGGGTTTTCATTAGAAGTTCTAAGTTATTACTGAATAAGATTTATAGGCCAAGATGAAACGATTCTTCTACATTATCCTGCTTCTTGTCATTCACTCATTTCCTACAGGTTCAGCCCAAGCTGCTGAATCTCAAGCAGAGTTAGTCGCTCAAATGAATGCTTTAATTGAAATGGGGCGTTATCAGGAAGCTTATGTCCTTGGGCAAACCGGCCTGTTTGACTATGAAGGTGAAGCAAATTTTTGATTTTGCCTATGGCCTTGCAGCACTTGAATCGGGCAGACCCGATGAAGCTGTCTTTGCTTTTGAAAGGATTGCTGCCAACAACAGGAACCAGCAGCGTGTAAGACTGGAACTGGCCAGAGCCTATTTTCTCAGTGAAAACTATGCAGCCGCCGAAACACTTTTTCTCGAAGTTCTCGAAAGTAATCCAACTGCCAACGTCAGAGCAAATATACAGGCCTTTTTACAATTGATTGATCAGGCACAAAGTGCAAGCGAAAATCAATTTGCCTGGAATGTGGGCATCAGCACCGGAACAGACAGCAACATTAACAGCGCTACTGAACTGGGCGTTATTGACACACCCATCGGTGATGTGACCTTAAGTGCCGGTGGTCAGGAAATTGATGATACCTTTACTGAATATCGAGGTGGCTTCAATTACCTTCGGCCTATTGATAACAATCGTAATGTTTCATTTCAAGTTAACTACAATCACCGAAATAACCATATCACCGATCAATTTGACTTAACCATAAACTCTGGCCAGATTGGCTATAACTGGGGCTTAAATTCCAGACTGAGATACTCTCACGCCCTACGTATACAAAAAGTGGATCTCGACAGAGAGAAGTTTCAAAGTAGCGCCACCTTTTTAAACACAGTACAACGTGCAGGAAACAATGGCTGGTCCCAGGCTCTAACCGGAGCCTATACCCTTGTCCGTTATGCAACCGGCCAAAACGCTAACGCCAATTTACGAGATATCAATCAGATTTTATTATCTGGTGTACTGACTAAATCAACCAATAATAATCAACTCAGTGCCAGCATTTTCTTTGCCGATGACAATATTCAACGGGATGTAGGTAAAAATAATGAAACCCAAATGACGGGTCTCGCAATAGTTGATCAGTATTTACTCGCGCCAAGACACCTGCTTTATGGGCGTGCCTCTTTGCAAAACAGTGAACATCAGGCTGCTGACCCAATTTTTGCGGTTAACCGCGATAACGAAACTTTTTCAGCATCCGTTGGCTGGATATGGCAGTTAATGCCAACATTTACAGTTACAACTGATTTCACTTTCACCGACAATGAGAGCAATATTGACCTATACAGTTTTGACCGACAAAGGTTCCAGGTCGGATTCAGAATTCAGATATAAAGTCGATTGCTATCGTGGCACTCGGATTCTGCAGACTCAGCTTTCTTCGCTGCCCTCTTTAAAATCCAGAGATGCCGAATTAATGCAGTAACGCAAACCTTCTGGCCCAGGTCCATCTGGGAACACATGCCCCAAATGAGCATCGCACTGCGCACATAGCACTTCTGTTCTCACTCTTTCCAGACTCGTATCAGTTGCTTCAGCAACATGCTCATCCAATATGGGTGTAGTAAAACTTGGCCAGCCTGATCCAGAATCAAATTTATGTGCGGCATCAAATAAAGGTAGCCCACAACACCGACATTGATATTCACCCGCACTATGGTTATCCAGGTACTTGCCGGTAAAAGCTCTTTCCGTCCCTTTTTCTCTGGTGATCTGATATTCCTCAGGACTTAAGCTTTGTCTCCACTCTTCTGCCGTTTTACTTATTTTTTTCATAACCTGGTCATTTCCATTATTTAGAGTCATTAATACTCAACAACTCAATTGTTAATATGGTGTTTAAGACAGTGTTTAAGTACAATTCGCAGCCCCTTATTGTAAGGACAAGCGGCTTAAACGCTAAGCAGTATAATCTGTCTATATAGATGACTAAAGTATCAATAGACAGTCGATGGTGAAACAAAATGCATTCTATCAAGCAGTCTGACAAATTAAAGCACGTCTGTTATGAAATCAGAGGGCCTGCCCTGCAAGCTGCTAAACAGCTGGAAGAAGAAGGCCACAAAATTACCAAATTAAATATTGGTAATCCGGGGGCGTTTGGCTTTGATGCACCCGATGAAATTCTTCAGGACGTTATTTATAACCTGAGTGAAGCTCAGCCTTATTCTGATTCCAAAGGCTTGTTTTCAGCGCGCAAGGCTATCATGCATGAAACCCAGCGACTCAATATTAAAGGCGTTGAAATTAATGACATCTATCTTGGTAATGGTGTCAGTGAACTGATTGTCATGTCCATGCAGGCATTACTCAACAATAATGACGAAGTTTTAATACCGGCTCCTGATTACCCTCTATGGACTGCAGCAGTCAGTTTGAGTGGCGGCAATCCTGTGCATTATATTTGCGATGAAGGCGCAGACTGGTTTCCGGATATTGACGATATTAAAAGCAAGATCACCGAACGCACAAAAGCTTTAGTTGTTATCAACCCTAATAACCCGACAGGGGCTGTATATAGTAAAGAACTATTACAACAGATCGTTGAACTGGCTCGAGAGCATGAATTGATCCTTTTTGCCGATGAGATATACGACAAAATTTTATATGACGATGCCAGGCACATTCCTCTTGCTTCACTCTGTGATGATTTATTGGTGCTGAGCTTTAATGGCTTATCTAAAAATTATCGTCTGGCAGGTTTTCGTTCAGGCTGGATGATCATCAGTGGCAACAAATCTGTCGCTACCGATTATCTCGAAGGCCTGGAAATATTATCCAACATGCGCCTATGTTCAAACGTCCCTGCACAGCTCGCTATTCAGACTGCGCTAGGTGGCTACCAAAGCATCAATGAACTGATCCAGCCAGGAGGGCGGCTACGTGATCAGCGCGATCTGGCTTATCAGATGTTAAACGACATCCCCGGCGTAAGCTGCACACTGCCTAAGGGCGCCATTTATATGTTTCCGAAACTGGATTCTAAAAAGTTCAAAATTCAAAGTGATGAAAAATTGATTCTGGAATTTTTGTTGCAGGAAAAGGTATTAATGGTTCAGGGTAGCGGTTTTAACATAAAAGACCAACAACATTTCCGAATTGTTTTTCTACCTAGAGAAGATGTTTTGGCAGACGCTCTCAAAAAGCTGTCGCATTTCCTTAGCAAATATTCGTGATCCTGCTTAATTAAAACCCAATAACCTTAAAGTTTTTTCAGCAGAAGCGGTAAAGGCGGCGTAATCCAAACGATACGACTGAAACTCTCGACGCAAGGGATAGTGCTTGCGTAAAGCATCAAAACTGATAGATGGATTATTGGCTAATTCCAGCATCTGCAAATAGTCATCTTGTATGGCATAGGCCGCCAAAATCACCTGATTGATTTGTTCAAGCTCTGAGCTGCTCGCAGGAACCTCCAGCAGCCTGGTGTTGTTATCTAGCGGATAAGCTTGCACGTTTTCAAAACCAAAGAACTCCACAAAGGCCTGATAAATTTTCGCACTGCCCTGCTCTTTGCCTTCATAACTGTAACCAGCAATATGGCTGGTCCCCAGATCAACATCTCTCAATAAGGGAATAAAAATATCCGGTTCGTTTTCCCAGACATCCAGCACACATTTCCAGGAATGACTTTCATATTCCTGATGCAGGGCTCTATTATCAAAAACAGCGCCTCTAGCGCTATTAATCAATATCGCATTTTTACTCAAACTATGAATCACCTGCTTATCAAATAAATGATGTGTTGGAAAAGCACCTTTAGTAGTTAAGGGCGTGTGCACGCTAATAACATCCTGTTGTTGCACTTCATTGAAGGTTGCAAATCTATCGCTATAAGGATGAGTCGCTGGCAAAAAAGGGTCATAGATAGAGAAGTTAATTCCGAGTTTGTCTAGATAATCCGCTAACAAACCGCCCACATGACCGGCGCCAACTATGCCAAAAGATAAGCCCCGCCAGTCAAAATCATACTTTTGGGAAAGAAAAGCCAAGCTGGCAAATACATACTGCACAACTGAATTGGCGTTAGAACCTGGCGCATAAGCAAATTGAATATTATTTTTTTGCAGGTAATCAATGTCGACATGATCAATGCCACTGGTAGCACTGGCTATAAATTTGATTGCGGTATTTTCCAGCAACTGCTTATTGATTAGTGAAACAGATCTCACCAATAAAGCATCTGCATGCTTTATATTTTCCCGGCTAATTGCACGTCCTGAAATTTTTGAAACAGCTGCGATTTTCTCAAAATGCTCAAGACCGCTGATATTTTCATCAGCAACCACATGAAGCTTTTTATTATGCATTGCAACAGATATCAGACATCTTCACTGCTGCCTGCTTTAAGTATGACAAAGAAAAACTCATTGTCCTGATTTTTGCTTTCAAGCAGTTCATGACCCAGGAAATGGCAAAACTTGGGAATATCCCGGGTTGTTGAAGGGTCTGTTGCTCTAACTGTAACTTTTTCACCACTTGCAATTTCTCTGATTTTTTTATGCAACAACATCACAGGCTCCGGGCAAAACAAACCTCTGGCATCAAGTATGTGTGTTTTATCCTCAGACATCTGACTCATCTATTTTGTTAGCTTTTACTATGTTTTTTAGACTTTATGTTCTTTTTACAATATTACAACTGCTTGTTTCCGCGTCGTAATCTATATAAGCACTGCCCTGTTCCAGTTGCCTCATCACGTGCCTGACTTTATCTTGCATGCTATAAACTTGCACACCATAGTCCGTACCCTCACGACTAACAAACTCTTCAATAAGGTTTTCAAGGGTGTTCTGTTGCAGTTCTTTATATGGAATTTCCACAAATTAAAAAAGATTAACTGTGTTCAATAGCTTACTTTCATCTTGTTTACTATTTGCCGACTTTTGTCGCTCTACTTCAAGGTTATTAAAGGCGAACAATGAAGTATCTGCCAGGTGCGAAGGAGCAACATTAGTGATACTCCTGAAAATTACTTCCAGGCGCCCTGGAAATTGTTTATCCCAACTGTTCAGCATCTTTTTAATTTCCTGACGCTGTAAATTCTCTTGATTTCCACATAGGGTACACGGAATGATCGGGAATTTTTTCAGGTCAGCAAACTCTGCAATTTCCTCTTCTTTGCAGTATGCCAAAGGTCTTATAACAATATGTTTTTTGTCATCACTCAATAATTTCGGCGGCATCGCTTTTAACTTGCCACCGAAAAACATATTTAGAAAAAGGGTTTCCATGATGTCATGGCGATGATGGCCCAGGGCTATTTTACTGGCGCCAATTTTCTCTGCATATGAATATAAGTTCCCTCTGCGCAGACGTGAACATAGCCCACAGTAACTTTTACCTTCAGCCGTTTTATCAACCACTACAGAATAAGTATCTTGTTCGATTATGTGGTAATCAACTTCTATCGACTCCAGATATTCAGGCAGTACATGCTCAGGAAAACCCGGTTGCTTCTGGTCAAGATTAACGGCATGTATGGAGAAGTTAATTGGTGCATGCTTTTGCAGATTTAAAAGAATATCCAGCATGACATAGGAATCTTTGCCACCCGATAAACAAACCATAACCAGATCGCCTTCTTCAATCATATTGAAATCAGCAATGGCTCTTCCACACTCTCTGCGCAGGTTTTTCTGCAGACGATTTAGACGCAAATGACTTTTTCTGACAGTATTGCTCACATTAATCTCATCAGTAAATCTAGGTAAAACTTCAAGTGCGACAGTATAATTCTCATTTCTGAGCAATGCCATGACAGAAAATAGGCAAAAGAGTCAAACTATGGATAATTTAAAAATAAATCAATTTGGCGCAGGACTTTCGCATTTTATTTGCCTGATTACATTACTCGGCTCCTGCTATGGCCACGCTGCCAGTGCTCAAGGCAGCCCTGAAAACAAGTCACAGGCCGTGATCCTGCAATATCACCATGTTTCTACTGATACGCCGCCTATTACCAGTATTTCACCGAGTGATTTCCAACGCCATATGGACTATCTATCTGAAAATAACTTCACAATTCTCCCTCTTGAGCAAATCCTGAACAGCCTGCAAAATGGTGAGCAGCTCCCCGAATATACTGCCGCCATTACCTTTGATGATGGATACCTCTCCGTTTATACCGAAGCCTTTCCTGTGCTGAAAGCAAAAAACTGGCCTTTTACCATCTTTGTGACGACGGGTTTGTTGGAATCGAATGAGCAGTTGTATTCCAGTTGGCGTCAAATCCGGGAAATGGCCGAAGCCGGCGCGACTATAGCCAACCATACTGTCAGCCACCCTTATTTTCTGGAGAGGGAATCAGGGGTATCAGAATCTGAATGGCTAAAAAGTATCAGCGATGAAATAACACTTGCTGAAGATAAAATCCTGCAGGAAACAGGACAGAGTCATCGCTTACTGGCCTATCCCTATGGAGAATACGAGCCCAGAATTCAGGCTTTGGTTGAACAACTTGGCTATATTGGAATCGCCCAGCATTCAGGACCAATTAATGCTGATTCAGACTTTACTGCATTACCCCGATTTCCGTTTTCCGGTATCTATGTCTCAATGAATACTTTCCCCAATAAAGTAAAAAGCCTTGCTTTTACGCTTGATAATATCAGTCCGGCTTCGCCAGTAACTGCTGAGCAAAGTCCTTCTGCTGAATTAGACTTTGGTGGGGAGATCCCGCGCATAAATCAGCTGAGCTGTTTTAACAATAATGATGTGATTGATGTAGAAATTTTAAATGCAGAGGAAATGCGCTTTCAGATTACCACCCATATCCAAAACCGTAGCCGACGCTTTCGCTATAACTGCACTGCCCCTGGTGACGATGGCAGGTATTACTGGTATTCAATTCCCTGGGTTAATCCGGCCATACCTGAATAGCCATAACGATTATGCATCATCGTTAGTACGGTCAAATTCCAGCAAATTATTTGAATAAATCATTGATTGCAGTTCAAAAATATAGTCATCACCCCGTGAAGAATAAGTATCCAGCCCTTCAGAAAGGCTAATGCCATCTATGCTTCGTCCACCCTGCCTTACCTGTTGTCTGATATCCCGTAATTTCTGGTAGTTAGGAAAAGTATTCAAATTCATAATATAGGCCTTTACCGATTCAAAGACACTATCGAAACTTTTTACTTCATGATTTGCTCCTGCAATACGTCTTGCCGGCACAATGCCGCAGCCTTCGGTATAGCACCATTGCCCATAAAAGTTATTTCCTTCTACAGCAAAACGTGAAGTCCCCCAGGCTGACTCATTTGCTGCCTGAGCCAAAGCCAAAGAACTCGGGATAATATCCACCCTGCGAAGCAAACGGTTAACCAGATTGGCAGTATTTAATACTTCATTCTCCAGCTCATACTCTACTCGTAAACCCGATAAATAATTCATTTCATTTCGGGTAAGCGTTGAACCGTTATTTATTTTTTCCCTAAATGTGATGAGGCGCTGGCGCTGCGCCAGAATCTGCTGGTTTACTGAATCAATATAAGGACTGAGAAATTCAAAAAAACTGGCTTTTTTTTCTGCAACATCCTGTATTGCAGCAAAATCAGGAATGCTTTGTGGCAGTTCCGGTGCCTCTATGACGATTTCAGTTAAAACGGGTTCGGGTAAGTCAATACGTTCTGGCCGAAAAACGATTGCAGCGACAAACAGAAATAAGAGAATGACAAGATAACTTAACTGGGGACGATTACTTTCTGATGCTGTTCTCATCTTGTTGTTGTCCTTTATTCCTCTTACCTTTCTTCTTAGCTTTCTTCTTAGCCTTCCTCTTGCCTGACCTTGCCAGGTCGGGCTGTCATCGGAATTGCGCCTAGAACTTCGTATAATTCGCCAATATAAGTCTGGCAAATCTTACCATAATTGCATCCCTACACAAGCTTATTTTAATTATAAATTACTTTAATATATTACCTTAATATATTGTTTTATATTAGTTTTTACCCTCACAGTTTGGCGATTTCTGAATTTCCTTATCTCCAGCTTCCCACTCTGCGGGGCTATAGAGATGCAAAGCCAAAGCATGCACCGGCCCTGCCAGCTCTTGCTTCAACAACTTGTAAACAGCCTGATGTCTTTGCACCTTTTTTAAGCCTGTAAAAGCCTGACTGACCAGTAGCAAATTAAAATGTGAATCGGTTGCTGGACCTGCATGCATATGACTTTCATTTAAGAGTTCAAGATGCATTGGTTCAAAGGCATCGGATAGTTTTAATTTTATCTGCTCTTCTAAAGTCATTGCCTACCTCTAAGTTCCAGTCATTCTATTGAGTTAATTATGTCCACACTACTTCCATAGCACTTCTGCACTACAATAATTTTACAATAGCTCTACAATAGCCCAACTTTTAATTATTGAGAATATATATGACGATTGGCTGGTATCCGGGCCATATGAACAAGGCCCGGAAAGATATCACTAAATTACTCCAGCAAATTGACCTGGTGGTTGAGCTGGTAGACGCTCGCCTCCCATATTCCAGTGAAAACCCCTTATTAAATGCGCTGATAGCCAACATTACCCATCTGAAAGTACTCAATAAGTCTGATCTGGCTGACCCCGTGGTTACCGGATTATGGCTTGAATATTATAAGCATAGAAATATTACAGCCTATGCACTCGATAAAACCCAAAAAGAAAGCATTAAAAAATTATTGAAAACTGCCCGTAAACTTTCAGATAAAAAAAGCGATCAGGTATTGCGTATTATGGTTGTCGGCATCCCAAATGTCGGCAAATCCACTTTTTTAAATATCCTGCTGGATAAAAAAGTTGCTAAAGTCGGCAATGAGCCTGCTATCACCAAAGCGGCTAGCGAAATCAGCTTGAATGATTCAATCAAACTCATTGATACGCCAGGAGTTTTATGGCCCAAAATTGAAGATCAGGACTCCGCTTATCGTCTAGCAGTTACCGGCGCCATCAAAAATACAGCCATTGAATTTGAAGACATCGCACTGTTTGCCGTCGAATTTCTCAGCAAGGCTTATCCCGAAAGTTTAATTCGGCGCTATCAGCTTGATGATGTTCAACAGGAGGCAAGCCGCCTGCTTGAAGCGATAGCCAGACAACGCGGCTGTCTGCGAAAAGGTGGTGTTGACTTTCATAAAGCCAGCGAAGTTTTGCTTAATGACATTCGCAGTGGAGCGCTTGGTAAAATAAGTCTGGAAAAACCTGAACCAGCACTTTAAGCCTCTATCCTGAAGAGACAATTTCCTGATCTTTAATAATGAATACGCTAGAATTAGCGCTTCGTAAACTTTCGAGAAAGCATTAATGCAGTCAGAAGTAGGCCACAACCCAAACTCATCTTTTTCACTAATCCGCAGCCGGTTCCTCGAAACGCTGAATATCACGGTTGAAGAGTATGACCACAAAGTCACCGGCGCCAAGCATTTCCATTTAGCCAGTGACAATCCTGAAAATGTTTTTATGGTTGCTCTGCGTACCGTACCGATGGATTCAACAGGCGTTGCTCATATCCTTGAGCATACCGCGCTATGTGGCAGTAAAAAATTTCCAGTTCGGGATCCTTTTTTCATGATGATCCGTCGCTCCATGAATACATTCATGAATGCCATGACCAGCAGCGACTGGACCGCTTATCCTTTTGCCAGCCAAAACCGAAAAGATTTTGATAACCTGCTGCAAGTTTATCTGGATGCCGTTTTCTTTTCCCAGCTTGACCCGCTGGATTTTTCCCAGGAAGGTCATCGTCTGGAGTTTGCAGAAGCCTCCAACCCTGAATCAGAGCTGGAATATAAAGGTGTTGTCTATAATGAAATGAAAGGAGCAATGAGCTCTCAGAACAGTATTATCTGGCAGCATTTATGCAAACACCTGTATCCAACCACAACTTACCATTACAACAGTGGCGGCGATCCTGCAGACATACCCAAGTTGAGTTACGAACAATTACTGAAATTCTACAAAACTCACTACCACCCCAGTAATGCCATTTTTATGACTTTCGGCGATATTCCGGCTATTGAGCACCAGGAAAAATTTGAAAACCTGGCACTTGCAGAATTCAGCAGACTTGATGTCCACATAGCCGTCGGTGATGAAAAACGCTATCAGTCACCACTCAAAGTCACTGAATACTTTCCTTTGGAAAAAGGTGAAGCTGAAACTGATTTAAATAACAAAAGCCATGTGCTGATGGCCTGGCTATTAGGTAAAAGCACCAGCCTGGAAGATCTTTTCAAAGCTCAACTGCTTTCTTCTGTGTTGTTGGATAATAGTGCCAGTCCCTTATTACAGGTTCTGGAAACAACCGAGCTGGGGATGTCACCCTCCTCTTTGTGTGGTCTCGAAGATTCCCATCGTGAAATGACTTTTATCTGCGGTCTTGAGTCCTGTGATGCAAATGATACCGGGGCTATCGAAGAGCTGATTTTAAATACTTTGGAGAAAATCGCAGAACAAGGGGTAGAACAAAGTATGGTAGAAGCCGCCTTACACAGCCTTGAACTTCACCAGCGAGAAATCACAGGGGACAGTTACCCTTATGGACTGCAGTTAATACTATCTTCACTTTCCACAGCTACGCATCGGGGTGACCCTCTGGAACTGCTTGATATTGACCCTGTACTAAAAAACTTAAAACAGGAAATACAGAAGCCTGATTTTTTACCCAAGCTGGTGAAAGACTTTTTGCTGGATAATCCGCATAGGGTCACCTTAACCGTTAAACCTGATCCTGAACTGGCCAAGAAAACCAGAGCTGAAGAAAGGCAAAAGCTGGCCCAAATAAAAAGCAGACTCGATGATGACGAAAAGAAAAAGCTAGTTGAACAGGCTGAGGCCTTAATCAGGCGTCAACAACAGGTTGACGACATGAGCATCCTGCCGAAAGTCGATCTTGATGACGTTCCTGCTGACATTAAATGGCCACAGGCCGAGTCCAGCTACATCAATAAAATACCGCTGGCTTTTTATTCGCAGGGAACGAATGGTTTAAGTTATCAGGATATTATTACCACTCTGCCGTCCCTTCCCGAGGAGCTTAAATCCTTATTACCGCATTACAGCAGTTGTTTGCCTGAACTCGGTGTTGGGAGTTCCTCTTATCTGGAAATTCAGACTTTGCAGGCATCAATATGTGGTGGCATTAACGCCCATATCAGTATGCGCAATCACCTGCAAAACGAGCAAAACATAGACGCCTACATGATTCTCAGCAGTAAAGCACTGTATGGCAACCAGGATAAGTTAAGCCAATTAATGAAGGATATGCTTGATTCATGTCGTTTTGATGAGCTGAATAGAATTAAAGAACTTATGCAGCAAATCTCCAGTCATAAGGAACAAAACATAACCAATCAGGGGCATGTTCTGGCTATGGGCATTGCCACCAGCCAAATGAATGCAATTGCTGCATTGAATTATAAAAATTCAGGCATGCAGGGGATAAGCAAGTTGAAATCCATGGTTCAGGCGTTTAATGACCAGGCCCAGTTGTCTGCTTATGCGGAAAAGCTGCAGACATTGCATGAGTTAATTATCCAGGGGGATAAACGGCTGCTTTGCATCGCTGAAGAAAGTGAAAAACCGGCATTAATCAGTGGTCTGGATGAATTATGGCATCACACTGACAATACCAATAAGACTAGCCCCTTTAGCATGGATCCTGTGCGTGAAAGAGTCAGCATAGCCTGGCTGCATAATACCCAGGTTAATTTTTGTGCCACAGCTTATCGGACAGTTCCGGCTGCCCATGAAGATGCAGCTGCTCTGACTGTACTTGGTGGCTTCTTGCGCAATGGCTATCTGCACGGCGCCATCAGAGAACAAGGTGGTGCTTATGGCGGTGGTGCCACTCAGGATTCAAGCTCAGCAAGCTTTCGATTTTACTCTTACCGGGATCCACGCCTGTCAGAAACACTGAACGACTTTGAGCGTGCAATCACCTGGCTTCATGACAGCACTCACAAGCAGAGTCAGCTGGAAGAAGCCATTTTGGGGGTAATAGCCAGCCTGGATAAACCCGCATCTCCGGCAGGGACGGCCAAACAGGCCTATTACAATGAACTATTTGGCAGAAACAAAGAACATCGGGCTAAATTTAGGCAACAGGTGCTTGAAGTTGATATCCCTAAACTTCAGGAAGTGGCCGCCCGCTACTTGACCCCAGAGAATCGCAGCACTGGTATTATCAGCAATTCTGAGCATGCTGCTGAATTAGAAAAGCTAGAAGTTGATATAAATAAACTTTGAATAATCAATTAAATACAATAAATACTTAAAGTAATATCTATTTTCTGGTTTGTTTAATTAACTCGTAGGCTGCTTTAATATCCTGGGTTTTCTGGGTGGCTATATCCATCATTTCCTGGGGCAGTCCTTTTGACACCAGCTTGTCAGGGTGATGCTGATTCATTTGCCTCCGATAGGCTTTCTTTAACTCTTCGTCACTGGCTGAAGAGGATATACCCAGTAACTTATACGCATCAGCTAAATTTAGCCTGCCACGATCTGAGCTGCGCTGGGATTGCGAGCGCCGATTCTGCTGATAGTGCTGTTGTGCCTGCCCTCTTTGCAAAATGTGCTGAAAAGCAATTTTGGAAAACCCCAGGGTTCGGGCGGCCTGCCAGAGTGCATTTTCCTCACTTTTATGCAGGGCACCATCAGCAAATGCAGTCATTACCAGAATCTCCAGAAACATCTGCATCAGATTGCGCCGTCGATGGCATTCCTTGCGGAACTGCTCAAGAACCTCCACCACCTCAACATCCTGATTTTTACCCTGCTCAAATAAATTAATGGCGGCTTTTTTCTGCTGCGCATTCAAATTCATTTGCCGCATAACATGCTGAGCAATATGGATTTCATCCTGAGACACTCTGCCATCCACCTTGGAGATGTGCCCCATCATGAAAAAAGTAGCTGTAAAGAAAGCAGACTGAATAGTCTCTACTTGTTCTGCGCCCTTATTACCATTTAAGCGCCCCATACCACGATCAAAATTATGCCCGAGTGATGCACCCAGCAAGGCCCCTAGAGGCCCGCCCAGCATAAACCCGAAAGTTCCCCCGAATACTTTGCCCCACCAGCTCAGAAGAACAGCCTCATAAACCAGTTTCGTCCCAGTTCACGCTCACAACTTTGATACTGATTCTGATACACGTTAGCCGTATTCTGAACATTACGGGCAACATCCATCAGCCAGCCTTTGCTGTTATATGAACCTCTGGCCCAGCCGCCATTGCCCTCGTGGTAAGCTAAATAAAGGTTGTATGCATCATTTCGCGCAATGCGATTACGGCGGGTTGAGCTATTGGTATACCAGCCGACAAAATCCATCGCATCGGAAAAGCTGGAACGCCGTGCTCCCCAGTTTCCGGCGTCTTCCTTATAGTCTGTCCAGGTTTCATCAAGTACCTGGGCATAACCATAAGCTGAAGATGGTCGACGCCAGGGAATCACCCAGAGTAATTTGGTTCTTTCCGGCTTGGCCCGCCCCTGAAATGATGATTCCTGTTCTATGATTGCCATACTGACATAAACAGGTGTGCCCCAGCGCTTTTCTGCTTTCTTGGCAGCCTTGTACCAGCTGCGACGTTCTTCAAACATACTGCAGATATTGGCTGTGTTTTCTGGCGGCGGTGAAACACAGGAAGACAGTATAGTTAGCATCGTGAATACAAAAATCAGGCGCATTTTTGAATTCCTCTAATCATGTTAATGTCATTAAGCCCAATAAGTACTGGCTTTACTAGCTTATGGGGCTATACTTTACACTGTTATGCCGTGTTGTGTAAGCAATGACACAAAATCTTTTTCGTCAATCACTTCAATCCCTAATTCCTCAGCCTTGCTCAGTTTACTGCCTGCACCGGGGCCCGCAATGACACAGGAAGTCTTGCTGGAAACACTGCCAGCGACTTTTGCTCCAAGCTGCTGCAAATACTGCTTTGCTTCTGATCTCCCCATTAATTCAAGGGTTCCTGTCACGACATAAGTCAGGCCACTTAAAGGCAAGGTTTCACTCGCGTTGATTTCGAGCTCTGAGGGACTCACGCCGGCTTTTATCAAGGCTTCGATCACAGACAAATTATGTGCTTCCGCAAAAAAAGCCACAATATGCTGTGCCATAACCTCCCCTATGTCTGGTACCTGAATCAAAGCCTCCATATCAGCCTGCATGATGCCTTGTAATGAGCCGAAATGCTTTGCCAGGGCTAAAGCAGTGGCTTCCCCTACCTCCCTGATTCCCAAAGCATAAATAAAACGCTGCAGACTGATATGCTTACTGTTTTCAATGGCTTCCAATAAATTGCTTGCTGATTTTTCTGCCATCCGCTCCAAAGCTGATAGCTGAGCCAGATTTAAACGATAAATATCTGCAACATTATTGATAAGCTCTGCTTCGACCAGCTGCTCAATTAACTTCACGCCCAGACCATCAATATCCATCGCTGCCCGCGACGCAAAATGAATAATGGATTGCGTACGTTGCGCCTTACAGTAAAGCCCGCCTGTGCAGCGCATAAGCACTTCACCTTTAATTTGCTCAATATCGGAATGACAGACCGGGCACTGCAGTGGCGCAACTATCTCTCGGGCATCGACCGGTCGTTTCTCAAGTACCACCTTGACCACTTTAGGGATCACATCACCGGCACGCCTGATAATGACAGTATCCCCTATTTGTATTCCCAGCCGTTCAATTTCATCCAGATTATGCAAAGTTGCATTACTTACCGTCACGCCTCCGACAAAAACAGGAGTCAACCGGGCAACCGGTGTAATTGTTCCGGTTCTGCCTACCTGAAATTCCACATCCTGTAAGACTGTGCTTACTTCCTCTGCCGGAAATTTAAAGGCAATAGCCCATCGCGGGGTGCGCGCATTAATTCCGAGCGTGTCCTGTAAAGTAAAATCATTAACCTTCAGGACAACACCATCAATTTCATAATCCAGATCATTACGTTTAGTTAAAATCTCTTCACAATAGCTGTAGCAGGCATCGATACCTTCGACAGCTTTGCGAATAGGATTGACCGGCAGCCCCCATTCAGCCAATAGAGAAAAGACTTCACTCAAACGGGAAGGTAAAGCAATACTGGTTTCACCCAGGCTATAACAAAACATTGTCAGGGGTCTTTTTGCTGTAATGCGGGAGTCAAGTTGTCTTAAGGTGCCAGCAGCCGCATTTCTCGGATTAACAAAAGTTCTTTCGGTTTTTTTTCGGGCCGCTTCATTCATCAGGGCAAAACCTGACTTGCTCATAAATATTTCGCCCCGTACTTCCAGCACATCTGGATAATTCCCCCCCTTTAGCTTTAGCGGAATGTCTTTTATTGTTTTTACATTATGGGTGATGTCTTCACCTGTCGTGCCATCACCTCTGGTCGCTGCCTGAACCAGTATCCCTTTCTCATAACGTATGCTGACAGCCACACCGTCTATTTTAGGCTCGCAACTGTATTCAATAGTTTTTACATATTCGGGTAATCGTTTTCTTAAACGGATTTCAAATTTGCTCAGGCTTTCAGCATCAAAGGCCTTTTCCAGAGAAAGCATGGGAATCTTATGGGCTACCTGCACGAAACCGGATAAGGGTTCACTCCCAACACGTTGACTCGGTGAATCTGCTGTTACCAGTTCCGGGTGTTGTTTTTCGATTTCAAGGAGACGATCAAATAAACGGTCAAATTCCTGGTCAGGAATTTCGGGGGCATCTTGCTGATGGTAGAGTCGATTATGACGTTCAATCAGTTGACGAAGTTCGATAAGCTCTGACTTCAAATCATCTGTTGCTGTGCTCATATGACTATTTTTTTGAAAGCTGGGCGAGCTCAAAATCCTGGATGCGCTGACGGCAATGCTCAATAGTCTGACGTGTAATCACACTACGGTGTTCATCTTTTAAATCACCGTTTAACTTATCTTTTATGGCATCAGCCGCTTTCAGCATTTGCTCAAAACTCTTCATATTGCCGAAAGCATTGGGCAGCTGTAAAAAGAAACTGACACCCGGTGTTGTAAATTCTTCCATCTGGGTTACATCAAAGGTTCCTGGTTTTACCATATTAGCCATACTGAATATGGCCGGACCATTGCCACTGCTATCTGCATGCTTATGAAAAATACTCATTTTTCCCAGGCGCATATTCTGCTGTAAAAGTATTGGTAAAAGATCACTACCGGCAAATAATTCACCCTGCTTGGCCATCACATTGATAACAATAACTTCTTCTGGCTCCAGATATTCCCCTTCACTCTCATCGTGTTCTTCATCCTGAATGAAATCCTCGGGACTCTCTGCAAATAATTCAGCCTGACTACCGCTTTCTACCGCGTCAGCCTTATGCTTTTTCTGCTTGGATTTTAAATGAGCTGGTTTGTCTTCCAATTCAGCTTCCGTAAGAGAACCTAATTCACCCAGTGTCGGTTCGATACGTTTTGAGTCTGATGCTTTAGTCTTTCCAATATTTTCCGTTGCTCTGGTGCCAGCGTTTCTTGGACTTGTGCGAACCACAGAAACGTCATCATCATCTAATTCTGCTAATTCAGCGTGTACCTGCTCATCAGCATATGGCGCTTTAGGTTTTTCTGTTTTATCTGCTTCCAGATAGTCTTCTTTGACGGGGGCATACTCTTCATATTCTTCATAGGCCTCATCAAGATCATCCCTGTCTTCGTCGTTAT
>Ga0181559_10000676_pt1 | contig 32550 bp, 23 predicted proteins | sample 011ome_21_FD_133752 | JGI IMG/M metagenome (GOLD analysis project Ga0181559, IMG submission 133752) | Coastal salt marsh microbial communities from the Groves Creek Marsh, Skidaway Island, Georgia - 011508AT metaG (megahit assembly) | ecosystem: Environmental > Aquatic > Marine > Intertidal... | reverse complement strand
TTCTTCTTCTCGTTGTTCTCGTTCTCGCCGCGATTTCTTTTTTTTTCTTTTTCTTCCTTCGACGATGTTCGTCGTGGTCGCGTCAAGCGTCGAGGGAAGAAAAGAGAGCAAAAAAAGAGGAAGAGTTTAAAACAACACACACACACACACACACACAAACAAACACACAAACACGCGCGAAGAGGAATCAAAAAGAACGGATGCAAAAGTGGGGTCTTTGTCCACGTCGTCCGTTTGTGTGGTGTTCCTGCTGCCGTTTTTGGTTTCTTCGGTTGCGACGACTTGTGTTCTGAATAGTGAAAGAAAGACGCGATGCTTTTTTTTGTAATTTTTTGGGCTTCGTCGCAAACGAAAAAAGTCCCCCCTTCCATCAATGATCAAGAGAGATGAGAAAAGCCAAAAAAATTACCAAAATCACCACCACGCTCTTCTTATAGACTCTTCTTCTTCTGCTTTTGCGCTTCGTCGTAGGTATGTATGACGCGAAGCGTGATGGTGATGATATGAAAAAGAAGAAGAAGAAGAAGAAGAAGAAGAAGAATATTCGAAAGAGAAGATCTTCGCGCAGATATGAAAAACTACTGCACGTACAATTACACTATATACATCGCTACCATAACTTCTATTCTTTATTTCTAAACGCGCTAAAGTTGACAAAACCGCACGCTACGCTATCCGCGCGTGACGCATATTCACTGACCCCCAAACGATCGCTTCAAAACCCTCGCTCTCGTCTGCGCAAGATCCATCCAATCTTTTGTTTCAGTTTCTTTTTGAACACCCTCCTGTCTCTCTCTTTTAACGCCAACACTCTCTTCTCGCTCGGTTTCTTAAACCCGGCGTCGCGTCCCGTTCCCAACCTCTTTTTAAAAGCTTCAAACATCTTCTCGTTAATCATGGTTCGTTTCAATCGTCGCATAGCTCTGTCCACGTTTCCATCTTCGACGACAACTCCTACGTACGATCGTTTCTGCGGTGATGATGCGCTATTGTTGTTGTTGTTGCTAAACAATGTCTGCTTCCTAGTTTTTGTCGTCGTCGACGATAGTCTCGACGACCAAAAAGGCGACTGAGAAAATCTATTAAACGACGACGACGAAGAGAAGAAGGCGGAGGGTTTCAGAATTGCATTTTTTGACGACGACGACGAAGAGAACGACGAGGACGAGTTGATTGCGCTTCTCCCAACACCAACAAGAATAGAAGAGGAGGAAGACGCAGCGAGTGTTGTTGGTATGCCTTCGCTGCGCCCGGATGAAGACGAGAGTAGTAGTCTCGAGACTGCGCGTCGAAACATTTATTCTTTTCTTCTCTTCTTCTTTTTCTGAAGCGTGATGAGTTTTTTGTGAGTTGTGGTGTACTTATTTCAGGAAACTCAACTCTGACTTCCTTCAAAATCTTCGCGTACGAGTAAAAACTCATCATCAGACAAAGAAAATCGACAGAAAAAGTATATGCATAGTACATAAACGCGCTTTATTTTCTACATAAAATCAGCCAGAGAGAACATCGAGTATTGCGATGACGACGACGACGACACTCGCCACCAACACTAACGCCGCTACTTTCCCTTCGTTTTCGAGTAACGCGCACAAAAAGTTGCCAAAGACACCGACGACGATGAAACGACAACGACGAGTGATGATGAAGACAAAAACGAAAGCTGCAGGAAAAGAGGAAAAAAATACCACCACACAACAACAAAAGGAAGGATTATTTTCCTTCTCGACGAACAGATTATCGATGAAAACGGCGGTGTGCTTTGCCGCGTCTTTGACTGTGGCCACGTCGACGGTTGTCTTGCCCATCACTGAGAACGCATACGTCTTCTCCGCGCGCGCGGAGGAGCAGGTGGAAAAGTGCACGAAGACGGTGCGCGAGAAATAGAAAAAGAGAGAGAAGGAAAAAAAACGTGTTTCTATATGCTTCTTTCTTTTTGCGTCGGTCTTTCGCGTTCTTCCCGCTCTTCTTGTTTTTTGTCCGCTTTACGTTCATCACTCACCGCATGCTCTCTCGTTTTTCATCCGATAAACACACGAAAACACAGTGCGTGAAAGCGTGTTTAGATCTCGCGCCGAAATCCGACGACTATTGCAACGATACGTGCGCGGACGAGTGCAAAGCGATGAAAGAGGACGGGGACGAAGGGAACACGGCGTTTTCTGCGCCAGAACCAGACGAGGGGTTGCAAGGAAAAATCAACAACGTCCTCGATAAAGGCGCGGTATTCTTCGTTCGATGAGATGATTATGATTGATTTGTGAGTTGCGTGTATATTTAATATGTTAAATTTGAACGACGCTTGAACCAAACAAAAGCGAAATCAAAAAGCGAAATCGAATAAACACAAAAACAAATTTCCGACTTCGCGAAAAAACTTTTTACCTACTCTTTACTTTTACACACGCGTCACGCGCTTTGCGCACGCTCGAGAACGACCTTTTGCAACGAAACGAGAGACAGAACGTGTAAAAACATGTTCGCTTCGACTTTGTGCGGTCGCGAGGTCTTCGCCTTTGAATCCAGTTCGTCTCGAAACACACGCAGTAAAAAGAACAGAAAATGCAAAAGAGTAGATATCTGTGACAACGCGAACAACGTCACTTCTCAACAACGACACGCGGAGACGACTGAAAATCGGGATCAAACTCAAAAACAATGCGATAAAAAGAGCAGAAGGGAAGCGCTGATGATGGCTCTCGCGTTCGCATCCTCTTCCTCGTTATTCTCCGCCTCTTACGCTTTCGCGGACGAAATTGAAGAGGGAGACTTATTTCTGCCACAAAACATAGATATATCAGACGAGTTCAAAGAGATTTCGCAATGGGGCGACCCTCCCGTTTTCTTGCGCAAAACTTTAGAAATAGCCTTAGCCGTTGCTCTGTTGAGATCATCGTACGATGCCATAGACGAGCTGAACATTTGCGCGATGGATGAGTTTCAGATTAAATCGTGGAAGACGCGGCAGTTAAGTTACGAGGCTTACAAATCTTTGATTTATCCACTCGCCATGGAACAAGGTGATCTGAAGAATCCCTTGTATTTTGATCACATTAGTTTTTCGCAATATTCAACCTTAAACGCGATCTTGAATCGCAACAACGGGAAACCGGACATGGAGTTTGAAGAAAAGCTCGGTTTTGAAGGCGAAGTGAAACGAGTGAAACGAGACGAGAAATTCGCGACGCGGAAAGAATTGATTCCAGCGTTTAGCTATTTGGTTGGTCGTAACATTTTCAATTTCTTAAAGAATGGCTTCGAGTTGACCGAAGACAAACCGTTCAATGGCGTACCCGAATTCATCAATTTCGACGACGGCTCCCAGGATAATTCTGTAAAAATTGTAGACGGCGTGAAAGCTTTGTTGCAAGTTTTTCTTAACTACGGCTTCTGCAAAGAGTTTCAAGTCTCGCTTCGGGATGGGAAGTTGATCGTTGATGTCGTTGGTCCCGCAATGTTGTGGTCGATTGGCGCGTTAGAAAACGAAGGAGCGCGAGTGGTGAACGATTACATCGGGTACACGACTAGTTATTTTCTATACAAAAGCGGCGTAAAGTCCAAAAGGAGGTACGTGAAAACCGACTCGTCGATGGTGTATACTTTCGATTTATTCGTGTGAGAGAAACGGAGAGAGGAATTATTGCGCCCGTGGTAAAGCTTATTGTAGTTCACGCATTGATAAAATATAGCACTTTAGTAGTAATAGAAGACATACTGATAGTCTCACCCTCGGCAACTGCCGTTACTTTCTTCTCCTCGCAAGGATAAATCTACATTCGTGTCAATTAGTATCTTTCAGCAGAGAAAAGAAAATCTAGCCACTGCGTGCCTCCTCGTAGAGCTCGTCGATGATATCGAGCACGCGCTTTTGACTTTCCATCTCGTCTACTTTTCTCGTCGTCCCGTGCTGCTGCTGTTTTTCTGCGTTTTCGCACTGCCTTTTCATACCATTCAACGCCGCTTCCGTGTTTGAATCTGCGCAGAAGAACGGTTTCAGAAGGATTTCCAGGTACTCCTTCGCGGCGCCGTAATATCTCGCGTTGAAATTTTTCGCCGAGGCGAATCGCAAACACCGACAAATTAGCTTCGGACTGAGCAGAAACTGTTGACTAAACCCGCCAAAAACGCTCTCGTCTGCCATGTACGTGACGGTTGCTAACGTGCGCGCTAACTTTGCGCACAAGTCTACGTTTCCTTTGTTCTCTTCGCACTTTAAAATCAAAAACGCCGCGACTAAGTGCGTCTTTGCTTTTGCGAACGCGATATCTCCCGAGTGGTAATTATCGCGCAAAAGAACGCAGGCGTTTTGGAAATCGCGCAAAGCGCCGCCTAAATCGTTCAAGTTAAACTTTATGATTCCAGCTTGCACGAGCACCTTCGCGTGCGCGACTTGATCTTCGTTCGGGGAGCGAGCGTTCCTCGCGTCTCTAAGTTCTAATTTTCGCGCGACGTCGAGCTCATCGTCGCTTCTAAACGGGTCGTTCTCCATGGACGATTCGAGTAAATATGACTCCGAAACGTCTTCTTTTTCTTCTCGTCCTTTATTATTTCTATTGCTGCTATTTTCTTCTTCTTTCGTCGATTTTGTTTTTACTTTTGTCTTTACGGAATCGAACTCGAGCGGCTCCTCGACGCGTAAATCGCTCAAAATCCCGCTCGGCGAATTCGCTTCTTCCACGAATGCGTATTTCCCGTACTTCTTCTTCGCCGTGTGCGTCAACTCTTCCACGTATTTTTCTTCTCGCTCGCTCTCGTCCTCGCCTCTCGTTTTTTCCTGCCACGCGTCGTTTCCGTGCGTGAGCCAACCTTCGTTTATTTCTTCTTCTTCTTCTTTTTTCTTCTCCTCTTCCTTCTCCTCTTCTTCTTCTGCAAGAGCAGGAGTTGACGGCGACGGAACGGTGGACGAAAATCCAGGCGGTGGTTTCAAGGAAAACTTTTCGAACATTTCCCTCGTCGATTGCACCGACATCGACGACGACGCGCCTTCTTTTCCCGTCGACGTCGTCGTCGTCGAAGCCGCCGCCGCCGCCGCTGGTTTAATCACGAATTTCAACTTCTTCACGCTTTTGTTGTTGTTGTTGTTGTTGGACTCCGACGACTTTGAAGTCGTCGTCGTTTCTCCTCGACTCTGTTGAAACCGTTCGATGGGATTAAACACCTCCTCGTCGTCGTCGTCGTCTTCATCATCATCGTCATCATCCGTGGAATCGTTGTTGTGCTTGTTTTGAGCATCATCGCCCGCTCCCCGTCTCCTCATAGTTTGTTGGACTCTGACAACGCGTTGTTGTTGTAGTAGTGGTGTTGTTCTGTCTTTTCCTCCCTGCGAAAAGCGCTGTTTGCTTCGTTCAAGTTAATAACGACCCTCTTATTAGAAAAGAAGTCAGAGAACACACAAATCAAAAAAAAATCAAAAAATATCACGCGCGCATCCATCTTCTTCTCTGAAATTTTGCGTGCGACCGCCAAGAGAACCAAACGACGAACTCATATCATAGAAATAATTTTGAATTTTTTCTCTCTCTCTTCTCATTAACTTACACGCGGATGACAACCACCACAGAGGCGGTCGCCGCAACAACGCGCGAGAAAAACGACGACATCATCGACGGAGAAGGACCATCGACAGCAATGATTTCTGGAAACGGCGCGACGTCGGAGAGAGAGAAGGAGAACGTTCCTTTTTTAGAAAAAACGACGAGGAGCGAGAACGAAATTCAAAAAGTTGCCGATGATGTCCACCTTCTCGGAGAAGACGACGACGGAGACGAAGAAGAAGAAGAAGAAGAAAGAGACGAGCGCGCGACGACGATCGAGAAGGAAGCCGCGAACATCAACTCGTCGAGAGAAGAAGAAGAAGAGGAAGAGGAAGAAGATTTCATTCGCATCAAGAGAAGAGTTCGGGGAACGGAAGCACCCGAAGAAGAAGAAGAAGCGGAGAAGAAGAGAGAGGAAAAAGAAACGGAGAAGAACGATGGAAAAGAAGAAGAAGATGATGATGATGATGAGAAAGAGAGCAAAGATGAAGTCGAAGGCGTCGCGCCATCGAACAAAAAGAAGGTTTTGAAACACAAATCGGGCGAAAGAGTGATTCATAACAACAATAACAGAGGTGGTTTGGCTGCTGATGATGATGCCGTTGGAAGAGGAGAAGACAAGTTTGAATTTGAAATCCAAGAGGACGACGACGCGGAAGAAGACGAGGAAGAAGAAGACGAGGAAAGAATCTTAGAGCGACGCTTCGCGGAAACTGGACGATTGTCCGAAGACGAAGAGGAGGACGAAGAATCTGAATCCGAGTTGAACTTCTCCTCCTCCTCTGAGGAAGAAGATGAGTCTTCGGACTCCGAAGCAGAAGAGGAAGGAGGAAGTCGACGACGAGGACGAGGAGGACGGAAAGCAACCAAAAAAGGCGGTGGAAGAAAGAAGAAACCAATCGATCCAAACGATAAAGAAGCGGTTATGCGTCGAAAGAAGGAAGAAGCCGACGAAGCGCACGAGAAATTGATGCGTAAAGCGGCAAAACACATACACTTTCCTGGATACCGAGTGCAGCCGGAACGAACGTCTTTCCTACCGGTGATTGAAAAGTTGCAGAATAATTTACGAATGGTCGAGAACGATGAAAATTTACGAGCTAGGTTTCCTCGACCGCCTCCGTCGCCGGAGAAGAAAGATTTTCATGTGGAAGGGGACATGGAAGGCGCAAGCGATGATGGAGTGAACGAAGACGTTTCGGAAGATGAAGGCAAAGAGGGAGGTGAGGAGAAAACGAACTTTGATGAGATCGATGAGATGGATTTATTGAGCGAAGAGGAAGAGGAAGAAATGACTGATCTTGAAGAAGAGAGCGATTCGGACGCTGAAGCCGACGCGGAATTGATCCGTAAATCTATCGCCTCGAAGAAAGCCAAGAATGTTGTCATCAAAGATCCGACTCAAGCCGAGGACAAAGATAATGCCGCGGTGGACAAAAATGAAAACGAAGAAGAAGACGAAGAAGGCGACGACGACGACGGCGAACTTTCCGAGGAAGAAGAGATGACGGCAAAGGAAAGGCGCGAACAGAGGAAACTCGCGAGGAACTTCTACAGGGAGGATCGAAAGAATCAAAAGAAGGAGAGAAGATCTAAGAGAGCAACCGAAGGCGTCGACGATGAAGCCGAAATGTCTGAGGATGGCGGTCACACCGACGATGATGACGAAGATGACATAGAAACTGCCCGCGCTGAAATCGACGAAATGGCTGATTTCGTTGATTTCAGAGAAGGTACCGCATTAGACGCGGATGAAAGAAGAAATGAAGCGAGAGCGAGGGCGCACGCAGAGAGAGAATTCCTGAAAGACGAAGAAGAGACGAAAAAAATGAAAGAGTTATTAGAAAATGGATTCAAGAGGCCGAGAAACGGTTTGAATGGCGAAGAAGACGACGATGGTAAATGGAAAACCAGGAGGAAGCAAGAGAAGGGAGATGATTCCGAGAGCGATTCTGATTCTGATGACTTGCGCGACTTTAGACCCGAGGACGCAGTTGAAGTTTCTGACGACGAAGACGAAGACGCGAAAGCATTTAAAGAGAGACAGGCTCAGCGATTTTACATGAAGAAAGCTTCGGGAGGTGATACCCAAGAAATGGATAGAAACGATGCGTTACCGGAAGTCGACGAAGGTAAAGTATCGAAGGAGGTGATGAAGTTATTCGAGAAGGACAAGAACAAAAAATCGACGAGGCATAACAACAAAGGCCAAGACAACACTCAGAGTCAAACGATCGCGAACGATCTCAGCAACAGAGGAGGAAGTGGTAGTGGACTCTCGCGAGGTAATTCTCAGTTTTCAAATCTAGGCGCCGCGCGAACTTCGTCGTCGATGAGTTTCTTAAATCGCAACGGAAGCTCAAGATCTCAGAGCGGTTTCGCGAAAGGCATCATCAACGGCGGCACGGCCTCGAGAACATTCGTGTTTGGTAACGCATTAGACAACTCAAACTCGCAATGGGCGACGCAGCGCGAAGGTGAGACGATGCCGTCTTCATTAGGTAACAACTTACTCGGAGGCGATGAAGCTCGAACTGGTTTTGGCGACGACGTTGCCAATAACAACATCAACTCGAGCGCTTCCGTGAGAGAGAATAAAAAGAAGAGTTTGTTTGCCATGTTGCAGAAGAGCACGACTGAAGAAGATTGGGAGAAGGAAGATAGCAGAATCAAAAACGTGGTGGGAAAGTAAAGGAGTGAACCACACGCAAACATGTAGAATATACACATAGAACAAACACGAAAAACTCTTGTGTTTTTTTGCTTTGTTGAAACGAATACGCGTTTATTACAGTATTTCTTAAGTGCTAAAATCTATATATTAATTATATCTTTAGTTTTCCGCTCCGATGATTGGCTTGGCCATGTTTTCATCCTCCTTCGGCTCCTTAATGACAATGGTATCCGGAATCGGCGTCTTTGGACCCATTCTACCCTTCGGATCGTGATCAAGCATGATCTTCACCTTAATACCGACGACACCTTGTCTCAACAAGACGTGTCTCGTCGAGCTAACAATGTATTCGCGCACCGGGTTACCCGAAGAAATCATGTAACCATCCTTGAACTTCATAGCCTTCGCTCTTTGGCCTCTCAACTTACCGGAAACGATGACCTCCGCACCCTTCGCGCCGTTTTCCATGATGAATCTCAAGACGCCATAGCACGCTCTTCTGACCGCCAAGCCGCCGAGCAACTTGTATCGCAAGGACTCGCACTGAGAAATGGCGCACAAACCACGGTTAGCAACCTTTTCGGCGTACAACTCCACCGCACCTTCGGCGAAACCGAATCTCTTTTGGACCAACGAAGTCAATTCACGGATTCTGCGACCCTTTTCGCCGAGAACGTTTTGCGTCTTCGTCGCGCGGATGATGATTTCCATCTTCACCGGCGTCGATCGAACTTCAACTCCAGAGTAGCCATCTTCCGCGAGTTCGCGAACGAGCATTTCGTTCAACTCGGCGAAGAAGACGCCATCGGCGACGAATTTGCGCTTTTTGGAAATGTTAAGGGAAGAAGCCTGCATAGGAGAAAGAGTAATGTTAGTTATCGTTGTCGTCAGAGAATGAACACGTGAGTTTTGCGAAAGCCCTGTCTTGTGTGCTTTTTTGTTCGAAATCGCGCGTAAAAGGAAAAAGTGGAAAGAAACCATCCCGGCGTGAGGCTTCATCCGAGCGCACATCGCACCCCTCGTTTGCCATTTACGACGAATAAACGCACGAATGATGCGAAACTCTCTTCGATGGATCGATTCCACTTTCGCATCGCGCGCTCGAGACCTTGGTTTAGTAAGTCCTCTTCTCACACATTTCACCCCAAAAACATTAGAAGAGGTTGTTTTTCCTCGAGCGCCCTAAAAAATCGAAAAAGGAAAATCGCACGCGCGGAACGATAGACGCGACCCGCGCGGAAGTCTCGCGCGGACGAATTCGAACGCAAACGAAACCGCATCATCCAACGCAGGACGACGACGGGAGGGAGAATCTATAGGAACGCACCATTTTTTATTATGTTTGATAGCAAAACAAATTTATGAAGAAGATGAGGGTGCGAGAAGAGAGAAAGAGGAAAAAATGCAAAAAACGAAAATCTCGCGTTGTGGTGGGGGCGCTGCAAAAAATGCAGGAAAACAAAATACAGACTCTGTCTGCTGTGCAATAAAAAGAAAAAGAAAGTCATCCGATCGATGTCATGTCGCGTCAGTAGCAATAGTTTGAAAAGTCAACAAGTTTGTTACATTCTGCACCCCTGCGCAGAGGCTTTATTTGCTTTCGTCACTCGCGACGACGGATGACTGGAACAACACGAGAACAGAACGATGTGCTTCTCGCACGCAAAAACAAATGAATCAATTTAATAAAATACAATACACTCGACCGACCCATGGTAATCATCGGTACTCATCATTCACGCGCTCTCGGCTGCTGCGTTTTGCAAACTCAGATTGTTCACCAAGTCTTTTAAAGAGGCGACGTTGTCTTTCAAATCTTCAATCTCTTCGTCTTTTTCTCCCAAAAGCTCCAAGACGACGTTGTACCTTTTTTCGATTTCCTTGAACTCTTCTCGAAGCTGAGCGTCGGCCAAATCTTTCAACGACGTTTGACCGTGTGATTGAAAGTAACTCTCGTCTTCGCTCAACAAATACGACGTGAGCTCCTCGCTCAGAGCGTCTCTCGTAGCCTCTAATCGCTTTATTCTCGTGTTCGCGATCTCTAACTGTTCTGTGCGAGCTTGAAGTTGTCTCTCCGCGTTTTCTAAAATCTGCTGCACTTGTAAAGACGAGCCTTCTCCGAAGGAAGAGAGAGAGTCTAACGTTATAGGGGCGGTCCACATGGACGGTCCCCCTTTCCCGTTGCTTTGTTGGCTTTTTGCTGCACCTGATCCTCCCTCGCCGTTACCGGCGATACCATCACCGCTGCCACTACCACCGTGACCGCGCAATTCCGCCAACTTGGTATTCGCTTGACGTAATTTTTCTTCTAAACTTTTCACCGTTTCTTCAAATCGGTCTCGCTCTTCGTTCAACGTGCGATCAATCTTTTCCACTTTTGCGCGTTCTTCAGCGAGAAGATTCCGCAGCTGTTTCATTTGATCTTTGATTTCTTGTTCGCGCTCTTCTCGTTTGGCTTCTTTCTCCGCGATGTTTTGCATCACAGCTTTTTGCGCTTGGTTATCCTCCTCGCGCTGCGTCTTCATCTCTTCGCACTCGTCTCGTATTTTTCGAATCTCTTCATCTTTCTGAGCAATCTTCATTTTATGCGATTTCAAATCGGCGTTGATCTTCTCGCACTTTTCCATCGCCTCGAGTTTCAGCGCCCTTTCTTCCTCGGTCGCACTTTCAGCCTGTTCGATTCTCGCAAATAACACTGCCTCTACTTCTCGCCATTCGTTTGTTTTCTCGTCCATTAATTTCTCGTTGCTTTCGATTTGTTTCAACAGCGGTCGCGTGCTTTCCGGCATTTTTCTAGTCATCTCCTCCAAATTCTCCTCGGCTATTCTGCATCTCTCCTCGACTTCAATTAAGTCTCGTTTCAATCTCTCCTCTTGCCGTTCGTATTGTACAGTGTTGCGCTTGAGCGTGTGCTCTAAATCTTTCTTCAGCTCTATGAGATTGAACTCTCTTTCTTTCGCCTCAGATAACTCCTGCTCTAACTTGGCTTTACCAGAATTCGTGATGGATAAATCCGCGGTTTCTCTTCTCGCTTCTGCCAATTTATCCGAAAAGTATTGATTCTTCTCCTCTAAATCAGTTGTCAACTCTCGGTTGTTCATTTCGGCGACTTTCAAGTTTTCTTGTACGCGGACGAGTTCGTTGTTCCGTTCTTTCATCTCTTCGTCTTTTTCTCGTAACGTAGCTTTCAGCTTTTTAATCGTGCCTTCCATTTCCGACTGTTTCTTACTCAACACTTCGCCTTCTTTCATGACCTCGTCGATAATTTTATCCTTTTCTTTCACTAAATCCGAAACCGCTCTATTTTTCTCTAAAGATTTCTTCAACGTGTCTCGCTCTTTCGTCAAAGCGAGGACTTTCCGTTCGGCTTGAGCGACGCGATCCTTCATCTCTTGTTCGAGCTTCAAAGCCTCGTTTACGTCTTGTCTTTTCAATTCCGCATCGGCTTCGTTTTTTCTTTGCAAAGTTTCCTCTCGAGCCGCGAGCGCTTGTTTCGTCGTTTCGAGTTCTTTCGATTGTTCGAGATGTTTCGCTTTCAACGTCTCGAGTTCTCTCAGAAGCTCCGCGGTTGCAGAGCTACTTTCGTCGTTTGCATTGTTATCGACTGCTGCTGCTGCTGTTTTTGCTATCGTCTTTTCTTTCGTGCTATTACTAGTGGTAGCAGTAGTGCTAGATTTGCTCGTCGACTTTGGTGGTTGTGGTTGTGATGACGACGACGACGAAGCCGGCGTCCCTTCAGCGTCTCGTTTCTTCTCCGCGTCCTCAGCAACCACCGGCGAAGCTTTCTTCTTACTTTTCTTCTCCTCCATCTCTGCCTTTTCTTTCGCGCAAGCGGTGGCAGCGGCGGCGGCAGCAGCAGCTTTCTTCTTTTCGTTTTCTTCTTTCTCTTTCTGCGCGGCTGCGGCGGCAGCAGCGGCTGCGGCGGCAGCGCGTTCTCGTTCTCGTTCTTCTTCCATCTTCTCCTTCTTCTCCCTTTCCTTAGCTGCCGCGGCTTCCGCCTCCGCTTCCGCTTTCTCTTTCTCTTTTCTCTTTGCTTCTTCTTCTTTTTCTTTTTGTTCTTCTTCTTCTTCTTTCCTCTTCTTCTCCGCTTTCGCCTTTTCTAGTTTCTTCTTCGCCTCTTCCTTCTTCTGTTCTTTTTGTTCTCGTTCTCTTTTCGCATTCAGAATCTCCTCCTCCTTCTCTCTCGCCGCCTTCTCTTTCTCTTCCTCTTCTCTCACTTCTACCTCCTCTCGCTCTTCCTCTTTGCTCATCCTCTCCGCTTCCATGACCGTGTTCTTCATCGCCTCGTCCGTCATTCCTTTCATCTGTTCGTACGCCTCGTCCGCTTTCGATTCCAATTCTTTCACCGCGCTGGAGATTGTATCCGTCAGAGAGGAGAAGTCCGGAGCGGCGATTGGAAGCGAAGGGAGCGAGAATCCCCATCCTGATCCGTATCCTTGTTCTTCTTCTTCTTCTTCTTCTTCTTCTTTGTTCTCGCTCATGATGATGAATGATGAATGATGAATGATGTTGTTGTTGTTGTTGAGCTTCTCTTCTGTTTTATTTAATCTGTTACGAGTTACAGAGAGAGTCAGTCACACACACGACGAGTGTCAGAGAAGAGAGTGAAGAGAGTAAATAGTAGTGTTCAGAGTAAATAGAAAAGTGTGAATTTGTGAGAGAGCTCTTTCCTCAAATGACGTTACCACCATCGAATACGCGATCGAATACGCGATCGACGACGGTATTTTCCAGAGTGCACGTGTACGATAACAACAACAACGCGCCAATCCAAAACGACTGGGGCCGAGACCCGCTGTTTTGGGCGACGGCGAAAGTCTTCGTGAGCGAGATTTTAAACTCCCGAGCGGTGGAGAATACGAACGATACCGTTTGGGAGATTGAAGATAGAAGAGTAGGAGGAGAAGAAGGAGGAGAAGAAGAAGATCTCGCCGCCGCTGCTGCTGCTGCTGTCGTGAATGAGGAAAAGAAAATCAGGAGAATACGAAAGTGCGAACTGTGCGGGGTCATCGTCGAGTTTACCACGAGGAAAGACTCCAAGATATTTCTCACCTTGGACGATGGGACCGGAGTGATTGAGTGCGTGATTTGGGCGCCTTCGACGATGACTTCAAAAGCAACCTCAGAAGCCATCGTCGATGACCACGAGGAAGAGGAAAACTATAACCTCAACCAAGTGGAGCGAGACCCGTTCGGGAGGATAGTCGCCGACGATGGCGTGTTACTTCTCCACGGAAAACTTCGTCTCGGCGAAACCGTCTTTGTTCAAGGTCGGGTGAGTTTATACAACGGCGAGAAGCAAATAGTCGTAAACTCGATGCAGATGATATGCGAAAAAGAAGGATTAGCGAGGGAGAGAGATTTAGAGAGTTTGTTTTGGTTAGACGTGGTCGAGCAAAGGATGGATAAAGGCTATTGATGTTGTAAAAGTATGCTGGTTTAGTAGAGTAGTAGTAGTAGTAGTAGTAGTAGTAGTAGTAGTAGTAGTAGTTCTGTAGTTCTGTAGTGAATTTTTTCTTTTTTTTCTGCTTGGGTGTGGTTCTCTCCTCCTCCTCCTCCTCCTCCTCCTCCTCCTCCGGTTTTTTTTGGTTCGTGGTTTCTCGACGACATTTCACACAAAAAGCTAAAGTTGAAAATCGCCATACTAAATAGAGAGAGAGAGAGATAATAGATTGAAAAAAATGGTTACTCCGTTGGTGAAAACGAACAAGATCAAGAAGAAACCCAATGGGTTCACGCGTTATCAATCCGATACCGCGAAGAGAGTTTCGGTACGTCTATTTTACGAGCGCATTTCGACTCCCCCCGCGATGGCTCTTTTTTCTTCCGCCTAAAAAAGAAAGGGCGAGAGAAAATGGGACAGAGGTCTTTTTTTAATCCGTGGGGGAGGGATAAACGCGCGTTTGCGACGCATAAAAGAGGGACATCGAGACGTATTCGAATGAAATGAATGTTTTTACGTTCATTTTAATCGTCATCTCGAGACGTTTTGCACGCTTGGACCCCTTTTTTGCGCGTTCGACGCGCGCGATTTTTCCACCCATTTTCGAGTCCGCCGAAGCCCTGTTTTGGTCTTTTTGCGCGTCTCTCTTCTCGCGTAGGAGAATTTTTTCTTCTCTTTCTTCGTCTTAAAATACTAACCGTCGCGTTTCTCTCTCCCTCTTTAACAACAATAACAGACGTCTTGGAGAAGACCGAAAGGTATCGATTCTCGCTTCAGACGTAAATTCAAAGGTTTGCCGTACATGCCGAACATCGGCTACGGTACCGCCAAGAAAGCCAGACACGTCTTGCCGAATGGTTTCTTGAAGTTTGTCGTCAAGAACGTCAAGGACTTGGATCTCTTGTTGATGCACAACAGAAAGTACTGCGCGGAAATTGCCCACAACGTCTCTGCGTTGAAGAGAAAAGCTATCGTCGAGAGAGCGGCGCAATTGAACGTCTGTGTAGTGAACAAGGACGCGCGCTTGCGCTCCGAAGAAGACGAATAAATTTCTTATATATTTGTTCGCGTATTCTTCGCGTGTTAGATTTTTTGTAGTAGAAGCTTAGTAAAACAGAGAGAGAGAGAGAGAATAGGGAGAGAGAGGGAAAGTTGTGTTTTGTAATATACATTATATCATGATGCGACGAGTGTGAATCTAAAATATCGAAAATCCATTTGAATATAAAGTATATAGTAAAGTACGCGCAGGAAGTACCATAAGAATAACTAGCTTACGCGGAGGCGAAAAGACTCACAAAAACGAACAAAAAAAAAACGCCAAGAAAATTTTCTCTCTTTTTTTTGTCTTTCTTCTTCATATTCCGTTTCACACGCAAACACGCACACGCGCGCGCGCGAGGAGAAAACGAATGTCCCTTGGCAGTACCGCCGCCCTTACCGCGACTACCAGAGGGAGGGGAGGACCACTCGATGAAGAAGAGAAATACCCATCGTTGGATAAACTGAGAGACTCGACGGCGATCGAGTCGACGAACAGTTTGGATTTGAATAACGGAAAAAGCGACGAAACGACGAAAAGGAGAAAAAAGTCGATTTTAGAGGAGTGCGCCGATGTCGTCTTGAACTCGACACGCCGCGACGGAGACGGAAACAACAACAACGACGACGACGAGAAGGAAGTGTCTGAACTACAAATCGCGTATCACGTGAAAAGACTGGCCGAGTTAGCCGCAGCGCCGTTTTTATCGTCGTCGTCGTCGTCGTCGTCGTCGGGAAAAAAAGATGTCGTTTTCGTCGTCGCTGGTAAAGGGGGTGACGAAAATAACGGCCACCACCACCACCACCACGAAGAGAACGGCGCAGAAAAGGATGATAACATCAATAACAAAGAAAAAGAACAACAACAGAATTTCAGGGGGATTCAAACGAACGAGGAAGCTGATATCGTCATGGCTGTATTCGAAACGATCGCGGAGAGAGAATCGGCGCTGTTGAGGGAAACGTGCGCGGAAAGTTTGGGTTTACTCTCTCGAGCGTTTCTCGCCGTCGATTCGATTTATGAAGAAAAGTTATTGGAGATTGCGTTCGTTCTGTTAGAGGACGACGATCCAGATGTCGTGTCAAAGACGGAGAAACAATTTTCGGTCATTTGCGAAAACATAACGAAAGATTGCATCGATCGAATGCTGATTCCGCACGTGATTAAAGTGATGTTTGAAGAGAACGACGAACAGTTGCGAATATCTTCCTTGAACGTCATGAAGAATATTTTGATCGGATCGGGCAACGGAATTTCGTTCGTTGAAAATTGTTACCACGAAACAAACATTAGTAGCGACAAGGATTTGAAAACGATGGATGAGATGATTGGATGCCTCTCGAGCGCTTCCAAGGATAAAAGTTATCGCGTGCGAGAATCGTTCGTTCATAACGCGGTAGAAATAGCCACGGGATTGAGAGAGATAATACCGACGATAGATGAAGCATCGAAATTGGGCGCGATAAAAGCGCATTTGAAAGCTCTAGTCGATGGCTTTATTTTGTTGTGTGAGGATGAGAACTGGGCCGTTCGCTTCAATTGCGTGAAGTCACTCCACGCAATGGCAAAACTTTCCTCTGACGCCGCTGGCGAAAAATCTTCCAGCACCGATATCAGTACAGATACAGTGTTGGACTTATTTGAAAAGCTATCTAACGACGTTTCAAAGAAAGTTCAACTGCTGACGTCGTGCGAGCTCGGTAACATCATCGCTTCTCTGCTCCCAGGAGACGTTAACGAAGCAAAACTTTCCGGCATGATTCAGCAATATTGCGAAACTGTTCGAGAAATGAGCACGAATCGTAGCGGTACAAACGCAAAGGACGCTGATGTTGAACAGGTTCGGATAAGCTGCGCGAGTTATTTTGGTGCCATGTGCGAAAAGTTAGCCCCGATGGGAAAGTGGGACGATATTGTTGAAGCGTTCAGATTACTTTCTTCACCGCCGCCGACTTCTTCAGTCATGGACGAACACACTAACAATAGCGAATCGTCAAACTGGCTGTTAAATTCGAACGCTCACAAAGCGAGGCTTGAAATCGCAAAGTCGCTGCAAACGATCGTAAACTCACTTCCTGGTTCTATTGTGGTCAAGGATATTTGTCACGTGGTGGAAACAACGTTTCTGAACGATTCCAACGACGAGGTGAAAATGGTAACCATCTCGCAGCTACATCACCTCCTTCAAAAAAAGCGTGAAAGTACTTCAGACGAAAGTAAATGCGCATCTTCACCTCCTCCTCCTTCTCCTCCTTCTTCTTCTCTTGTGGGACGTTCTTCGTCGATAGTAAGCCTCTTGTCCTCGCTCGCGGAAGATTCTAGCGCATATGTTTCTCTTTCTCCTTTAAAGTCGAGGAAACCGGCTGCTGCAGATTCCGTGGGAAGTTGGAGAGTTCGACTCGAATTGGCCTCCGCATTGGGGAACATCTCGAACAACATGCCACCGTTGCAACCACAACCGTCTTCTCTTCTGTCCATATCTTTGAAGCTTTTGAAAGACCCGGTGAACGACGTGAGAAAAGCTGCGAGTTCGATGGACTCGTTCTATTACGTGTTCAAGAACAGTTTACCGCTTCTGTTTTCAGAACCGCCGACGTGGTCTTCGTCCAGTCGCGCTGAATACAAAGATGCTTCAAATGCAATCGAAAGTATTATCAAAATGGCATCGAGTAAAGTTTGGACGGAACGCAGAACGTTCGCGGAGTGCTCTGGACGCGCGCTTCTCGCTTTAGGCGAACAAGAAGAGAGAATACAAAAGCAAGACAAGAAACTTCTTCAAATGCAAAGCACGTTACTCACGAAACTGTGTTTTCTCGTCGCATCCGACGCAGTTTCGAGCGTTCGCTTAGCCGCTTTAGAAGCGTTGATCGAATTAATTTCTCGAGATAATTCGTTAGCGAACGATCCGATCATTCTTTCTTCGCTCAAAAGCGATGGAAACGAGGATGGTGTTGGTTCGAACGCAATCGTCGCCGAAGCTCGAGCGCGACTGTCAAACGTGATCAACGAGGTGAGCTTTTCGAAAATAACCGTCTCTTCTTGAGAAGGAATCGACGCGAATCAAATATAAATTAGCACGACAATGTGTACCACTAAAAGTGTACTATCATCACAAACTCTATAGATAGAAGAGAAAGAGACTAGCGCGGCTGCTGTGTATATATAAATATACTCAATTTGTACTGCTTTCTAAAAAACGAAACGACTCTCTTCTCTTTCTTCTCTCCTCTTATTGGTACACGCCAACTTCTGCAGCTCTCACTACTCGATCGTGTAATCTATACCCAGCTTTTGTAACCACGGCGACTGACCCTGGCTCCTTTTTCGTTTCCCCGACCGGGACGTTGAACAAAGCCATGTGTTCGTTCGCGTCGAACGGTTCGTCCACGGGATCAAATTTTACCAATCCGTGCTTCTTAAATCCGCTACTCAGTTGTCTTTGCGTCAACTCCACGCCTTCTTTAAAGCTTCTCAAAAGAGCTTCCAACTTACCCGCGTCGTTCTTCGCTTCTGTGATGATCTCTTCTGTCACCGTCGCGCACGCTCGATCCATGTTATCCGCCACGTCTAATAAATCTTTCGCGAAACCTTGCACCGCGAACTTCTTGGCGTCTTCGTTCTGTCTCTGCGTTCGCGTCCGTAAGTTTTCCATATCCGCTAATGTTCTCAGATGTCTTTCGTTCAATTCGACGATCAACGCGTCTTTCTCGGCCATTTCATTTTGTTCCTCTCCTTCTTGTCCTTGTTCTCCTTCTTTCTCTTCCCTTTCGCTTCCTGTTGCTCCCGCTGACTTATCGCCGTCGTTGTTGTCGCCTTCGTTTCCTTCTCGCGTCGTCGTCGTCGACGTGCTTCTTCGAGCGAGAGAAGTCGTGCTAAAACATCTGCTGCTACTTCTGCTATTATTATTAATATTATTGTTGATATCATTCAACACCAATTTGTTGTTTGCACCGTTGTTATTGCCTCCTCTGACGCCTCGACCACCACCATTACCGAAGACCCCGACGACGGAAGAAGAAGAAGGATTCGATCGATTGGAAAAAGACGCAACCGCTGCGGCTTTATCTCGACCAACAAAAATTCTTCCTCTGGAAGAATAACAACTACTCGAGGAGGAGCTCAGAAGAGAAGAAGAGGAAGAAGAAGAAGCGCTTCTCGCCGACGATAAAATCGAGAAGAACTGTCTTCTCGCCACTCGCTTCATCATCGTAATCGATCTTCGTGTGTGTGTGTGTGTAAAAATCTGTTTGTTTGTTTGTTTGTTTGTGTAAGTGCCGGCGTGGTGCGCGAGTCAAAAAAAAAATGCGAAAGACGAAGACAAATTTTTTTTCTCTTTTTTTCTTCGTTCTTCTATCGATCGATCGATCGATGTTTTGTTTCCTTCGTGCTGCTGCGCTGCAAAAACCTGAAAATTCACCTCCAACACAAAAACAACGAACAACTCTTCTCTTCTCTCTCTCCTTCTTCTCTCGGAGAAAATATGAGTAAAAACCGCGGGGGGTCGAACTCACCACACACACGACACAACGACCACCTCTCCAGAGCCAACCCACAAGTGTAAAAAACACCGCACCACTGTGGGATATACGCTCTGCTCTACTCGTGTGCGCTCGTAAACACACGAACTCGTTAGTAGTATTCGTTCTGCTCCCGTCTCCTCTCTGGATTTCCCTGCTCCCTCGTCGATACGCGCGTGATATAACATAATATAATATATAACATTTAACGCGATGAGCGAGGATTTCTTCTCTTCTTCTCCATCGCAACGCTTTTCGAAACCGGTGAATAACTATTGGACGTTCACTTTCCTCTTGCTGTTCGTTTTGTTTCTCGTCGACGGGTTCAACAGAGAGACCGATTTTGGATATCACAAAAACAAAAGAGGTGCGGTAGTAAATGTGGGCGGTGCAGGTGAAGAACAACAACAACAACAAGTTTTACTAGGAAGAGCGGCGGGTGAAGATTTTGTTGAGGATGATTTAAGTGCTGATGCCGATGCCGATGCCGAGGATAATCGATTACCTTCATTAAAAAGTTTCGATATCGCGAAAATAGCACAGTCTGAACTCGAACCAAATTCGGAAAACTTGAAGTTCATCGTCATCGAAGGTTTAATCGAAGGAGAAAAGTTGAGAGAGATTTTGAACGACTTCCCTCCTGCGCTAGACTCGACGACGTTGGCGAATAAGAAAAACGTGGAGAAGCGAGACGTGTTGAAAACCGGGCAGGTGAAAGGAACGTACGCGGAGTTGTTGAAAGACGTCGAGTCCGACGCATTCAGAGACGCGGTCGGTGCAAAATTTGGGATTAATTTAAAAGGATGGCATAATAGAGTGACTTTACGCGGCGCCTGCGAACCGAATCCGTGCGGCGGCATGGATAGCATTCACGTCGACCACAAAGCCAAAGCGGTTTCGGTTCTCATTTATTTAAACGAAAACACGCTAGACGAAACCGACTACCACGGCGGCGACTTGCTTTTCTTAAAGAACAAGAAAAGCCTCGACGATGCTAACGTCGTCGCTCGCGTGCCTTCTTTTGGCGGCACCATGGTTGCTTTTAGAAACTTTCGCGGCGTAAAAGGTCAGAAAGAAGCTATTCACGGTTTGCGGCCGTTCACGGGGAAGCGCAGAGCGGTCCAAGTAAATTGGTGCAAGAGTAAAACCTGTCAATAATGATAAATAGCGTTTGTTTAGCTACCTAGTAGTAGAGTGTCGTCGTCGTCGTCGTCTTCGTCGTCGTCGCACGTAGTATAGCATTTTTATTTGAGAGGAGTTTTACTCCATCTAGCGTATAAAGTCAAGAATCTAGAATCAAAAATGTGTTCTCTCTCGTTCCTTTTGTCTTTGTGATTGAGCGTTATAAAAAAAAGTTGAACGCGCACGCGCAAAGAAGAAGAAGAAGAAGAAGAAGAAGAAGAAGAATCATGACCACTCTGGCTGAAAGTTTTCTGGCGGATTTGGACGATTTATCCGACGACGACGACGACGACGGAGAAGAAGAAGAGGAAGTGAAAGAGGAGAAAGAAGAATTCGCAAAAGCCGGCGTCGTCGCCGTCGAGCACGGAGGAGGAGGAGTAAAAGAAGAAGTGAAAGAAGAAGAAGCGAAAGAACAAAACGGATCGAATAATAATAATAATAATAACGATAATAAAAGCAACAACAACTTCTCGAACGCGTTGGAAAAGTGCACCAAGCTGTTGAGCGCGGATCGATACGCGCGCACCGTAGGGGCCGTCGAGAGAGAAATAGCAAAAATCAAGAAAGAGGAGAAAGAAACAACAACAAGAGGAGAAGAAGACGAAGACGAAGAAGAGAAAAATAAAGATTTGTACAAGCTGATTTTAGACTGCAACGCGTTGACCGTAGACATCGACGACACAATCGTCTTCATTCACAATTACATCAAAGATAAGTATAAAAAGAAGTTCCCGGAGTTGGAATCGTTGGTGCCGCATCCGATCGATTACGCCAGAGTCGTACAAAAAATAGCAAACGAGATGGATATCATGAGAGTAGATTTGGAATCGGTGTTACCTTCGGCGACGATTATGGTTGTCACCGTGACTGGGTCGACCACAGACGGGAAAGAGTTGAGCGATGCGGACTTGGAGTTGACGTTAGAAGCGTGCGACCGGTTGTTGAAGTTGGACAACGACAAGACGAAACTGTTCAAGTTTGTTGAGAAAAACATGGAGAAGACGGCGCCAAATTTATCGCAAGTGTTGGGAACAGACGTCGCGGCTCGAATCATGGGATTAGCCGGAGGATTAGAACTTCTCTCCAAAATGCCCTCGAACGTCGTGCAAAACATAGGAAACGGGAGGAAGAAAAATATTGCCGGTTCGTCTTTGCAAGTGCTTCAGAAATCCGGCGACGTGAACGTCGGTTTCATTTTTCAATGCGATTTGATTCAAAAGAAAACGCCGCCGCCGTTGAGAGTCAAAGCGGTTCGATTGATTGCCGGCAAGTGCACTTTAATGGCCAGAGTTGACGCGTTTGGCCAGGATCCGACGGGCGAAACTGGGAAGAAGATGTACGCCGATATCGAACAGAAGATTGAAAAATGGCAAGAACCTCCGCCGGCGCGCACGGAGAAACCGCTCCCGGCTCCCGGCATGATTCAAAAGAAACGCAGAGGTGGTAAGCGCATGCGCGCGATAAAAGAGCGATACGGAATGTCCGATATGCGCAAGCAAGCGAACCGAGTGGGTTTTAACGTCGCCGAAGACGAAATTGGCTACGAAGGTGAAGGTTTAGGCTTGCTTGGTAAAAGCGCCGGCGCGGCTGCGGCGAACGGTAAGCTCAGATTCCAAGAGAAGAAGGCGAAGATCGGTAAATACGCGCAAAAAGGGTACAAAGGCGGTATGGGCAGTGGATTAGCCACTTCCGACGCCGGCTTATCTGGCATGAGCTCTTCTTTAGCGTTCACGCCTATCCAAGGCATCGAGTTGGTCAATCCAAACGCCGAGAAGGAAAGCCGAGACAGTCAAAGCGGCACCGATTCCGTCTTCAACGACAGAAGAGGATTCTTCTCGACGAAGAAATAATAGCAATAGATTTAATAAAACGCAAGAACGAGATAGATTTTTACTCTCACAAACACACTCTTGGCTCTGGTGAAGAATATCTCTCACAAAGAAGTCTCTCTTCTCTCTCTATCTTCTTCAAAAGAATACTCCCGCTTCTTTAATAACAACAAAACTTGTATATAATACGCGTTACTAACAACATCGTCATGTTTACATTATCATCATCATCATCCATCGCGTCTACTTCTTCTCCCTCTTGTTTGTTTAGGAAGAGGACGAATGCGACGACGACGACGACGACGACGACGACGATTCGCGGCAGAAGGACGACGACGTCTCCAAAAAAAATCGTCAAAACTCTCGTCGCTGCTTCGGAAAGCAGCAGCAACAGCAACAACGAGAACAACAACGAGAACAACAACAACAATAAACAGTGCACTGGATCGTGCGATTCGTGCGGATTAGCGAGAGATCAAATGCAGTGCGATGGAACCGGGAGAATTCAAGGCGGATTAGCTGCCGTTCCTTTGTTCTCGTGGTGGCCTATTAAAGCGTACAGACCGTGTCCCGGTCTCATCGAAAGCGGAGGAACGTACACGAGGAAAGGTCAAGACGTAGATTCCATCTTATGGGGCGAAAACGGGAGAGATTAATGAATGATAGAAAGAGATTCTTTTGTTTTGTGTATATTTGCGCTTATAATTATACTATACTACGTACCGTTGCTTTTATTATTCGCTCGCCCGCTCGACTACACGCGTCTAAATCAATATCAATATCTATATATCTATCTTCTTTTCTATAAACTACCATCATTAAAAATACCCCGCTACGTTCTCATCGTCGAAGAGGAATTCACCGCCATCGTCCCTAACATTCTCGACCCTTCGTATTCGTCGTATTCGTCGTCTTCTTCTTCGGCGATGAGCTGCGTAAAGTTGTTTGAAAATTGAGAGCCGATGGCTAAGTTTTGAGTCACCTCTTCTCCGCACGCCTGCAGCTCCGCGCCTTCCAAAGATTCTTCCAAAATCAAACCGTGCGTTTCTGGAACTAACGTGCACGTCAACACGGCTAAAAAGGCGAACAGCGCCAAGACAATCGATGGAAGTTCCGGAGAAATCACTCGCAAGAACAACACCTGCGGCGCGCTGATCGAACCGATGCGTCCAATCATCGAACACGACCCCAACGCCGCCGATCGAACGATAGTAGGAAACAACTCCGTGGTGTATAAATACACGACGTTGAAGGAACCGCTAATGCCGAATCGACCGACTAACGCGAAGAATATTCTCTGCTTTCCTTTCAAAAAACCGCTGATGAAGGCACCAAACCCGCTCAAACTCATCAAAGACATCAACGTCGTCCGTCTTCCGATGATATCCACCGCGAACTGCGCCACGATGTGCGAAGGAATCTCCACCAACCCGCTCAAGAAATTGTTCAAATATATCGAACCGGCTAGATTTCCCACGTTTAAAGATATTCCGTAATAGATTAAACCGTTGCACGCGAACACGAACGCCATGCACATCAATCGTAGCTTTAACTTCTTGTGCGGAAAAATCGCAGACACGTTGACACTTTCCGTCCTTTCCGGTTCTTTCAAATCCGGGAGTCGATCGAACGTCAAGCGTCCGTTTTTCTTCGCTAGAAACTCCAAAACCTCTTTCGCCTCGTTTGGTTTTCCGTTCGCTAACAACCATCGAGGACTTTCTCTCAAAAACGAAAACGTGAGAGCGACGTATCCGCACCCGATTACCCCGCAGAAAAAAGAATACGTTCGCCAACTCTCTCGCATCAAGTAGCCGAAAAACGACATCGAACAAATCCCGAGCGCCCACCAGTATTGGGTCCCAATCCCCATGATGCCTTTCCAGGAAATCCCTAACGGTTCCGTGCATAACACGAACGACGCGACGCCGATACCTCCGACGCCAAACCCGCCTATAAACACGGCTACGAAATATTGCGAATACGAATACGAAATGGACGCTAAACCGGAACCTAAAGATGAAATCAACACCGCGGCGTAAACTCCCGTTCTTCTTCCTCTCGCGTCCGAGAGTTGTCCGAGCACGCCAGCCCCGAAGAAAAACCCGAAGAAGAACATCGACGACGCGAGTTGTTTCTTATATTCGTCTTTGCATATTAAACTAAACTCCGAAACGATCGATTGTTTCTCGTTCGTCCATTTCCACACGACGTTTTCTCCTCCTCCATCCACAGATGATGTCGTTCCGTTCTTGTTCTTGTCGTAATAGTCGTTCAGCGTGCACAGCACGGACAAATCGTCCTCGCTCGCTTTCGCTTTCTGTTCCGAACAGTACGAATAATAATAATCTTCTTCATCGCTACCAACGAGGCACTCCCACTCTGGCGTTCGTTGCGTGAACACCGAGACCAGAGTCAAAAACGCCGCCGGTAACCACGCCGAGGAGGATAATAAAAACTGTTTCAGCTGTCCTCGTCCAATTTGTCCGACGTATCCATCGAACGCTTCGTCTACGGTTATTTTATTAGTAGTATGAGTAGTAAAAGTAGTTTCAACATCGTTTTCATTTTCGTTATTATCGTTGCTGTTGTTCATCGTCCCACGAGCGTTACCAAAACCACCAACAGAAGCAGAAGAAGAAAGAGTAGCAGTGGTAGTAGCAGTACCAGCAGCAACAGCAGTTGAGTCGTCGTCGTCCCTCATAATTGTGTTGTTCTCCTCCTGCTGTAGTACGGGTCCTCCTCCTTCTCCTCCTCCTCCTCGTTCGTTTTCTTCTCTCTCTCTCTCTTCTCTCTGTCCGTTTTTTTTGTCTCTTCTCTTCTTCTTCTTCTTCTTCTCTCTTTCTTCGAAAAATTTTTTCTTCTTTTTCTTATTCTTCTTCTTCTTCTCTTCTTCTTCTCTCTCCCCCAACTCTCCTTAATTTCTCCTCAATTATAAATCTCTCACATTCTCTCTCATATTCTCTCTCTCTCCTTACGTTTAATCATCAGAGAGAGCATCTTTATCACTCTACTGTTACTACTGCTGCTTGTATAAAATTTTATACTCGAGTCAACACATCTCGTCCAGTTTATCATGCTTCGACGCGCGAGTGGTAAAATCAATTCTTCTTCTTCTCTGGGGGTGAGAAGTTCGCTTCTTCGTCTTCTCGGAGGAAGCGGCAACGCGACAACGAACTCGTCATCGTTTAATCACAGAGGAAGAGGAGAAGACGATCAAAATCAAAAACAACAACACCGACGAAAAAAACACACTCTGCCGGATCTTCCGTACGATTTCTCGGCTCTGGAACCAATCATCGACGCGCAGATCATGGAGATTCATCACCAGAAACATCACAACACGTACGTGACCAATCTGAACGTGACTTTAGAAAAACTCGCGGAAGCGGAGGCGAAGAACGACGTGCAATCGATGATCGCGTTGCAACCAAACTTGAAGTTTAACGGAGGAGGACACGAAAATCACTCGTTGTTTTGGAAAGTCTTGCAACCGAAGAAGGATTATGTCGATCCTTCCGGGCAATTGAAAGAAATGATCGATCGAGACTTTGGCTCGTTCGAGAACATGAAGAAAAAATTCGCGGCGCAAACGGTGGCGGTGCAAGGCAGCGGATGGGGATGGCTCGGTTTGAATAAAGAGACGAAAACGCTGCACGTGGTGACAACCGCGAACCAAGATCCGTGCATAACTACTGGTTTGGTGCCTATTTTCGGCGTCGATGTTTGGGAACACGCGTATTACTTGCAATACAAAAACTTGCGTCCGGATTACGTGAACAAAGTTTGGGAAATCGTAAACTGGAAACAAGTCGAAGAAAACTTAGTCAAAGCTTTGATGTGAGAAGAGAGGAATAACACGTTGTTGTTATTTGGTGCACATGCGCATCGTGTGAACTTTTCTTCACCTATACAATAAATTATTTCTTCTTATTAGTATTCTATCGTTTATAATTAAGTCGCTTTCTTGCGGCCGCGCGTTTGGTTATTCCATTTCCATGTCCTTCGCGCCGTCGTCGGCTCCTATTCCTTCTTCTTCTTCTTCTCCCTCTTCTTCGATATCATCCCCAACTTCTTCTGTCCCGTCGTCGGTTAAATCCATGATCACTTTCACGCACTCCTGTCGATCGTTGTGCATGGCTTCATCCATCGGCGTTCGATTGTTCTTGTTCACTTTGAACGCGATGTTTTTCCCTCCTTTTTCCAACAACAGTTTCACAACTTCCGAGTGTCCGTTCAAACACGCCCAGTGTAAAGCCGTAGATTCGTCCGTTTTCGTCGTTTTCTCGATGTCCGCGTTAAATTCATTCACTAAAATCTTCACCACGTCTAAATGTCCGTTCGCGCAGGCGAAAAACAGCGCCGTTCTCCCGTGTTCATCCGTCGAGTTTACGAAACGAAAAATCATAGAAGAAGAAGATTCTGGAGAAGAAAATTCGTGAAAATATTTTCCCGAAGTCGTGCTCGTTTCTCTGAGAATGGTGTGCACGTCCTCCGCGTCCCCGCACCGCGCGGAAGAGATGAGCAACTCCACGAGTTCGTTCTTTTCTTCCTCCGTGAGTAACGACGACGATGATTGTTGTGCTGTCGATGACATGTGTACGTGCGTAATAAAAGTACTACTCGTAGTTTTTATTAATGAAGAGAGAGAAACACGAAAAAAAAAAAAACTTTTCGCCGCCAAAAACACTCATTACTCTCAGGGTCGTAAACACATACATACACATATACGAGTAAGAACACCACACACACGCGAGAAAGGAAGAGAGAAATCTTATTTTAAATAAAATACTCCCACACACGAAAGAAGAATGAGGACGAGAAGTCGTAGTGGTAGTACGACTACTACTACTACTACTACTACTACTACTACTGCTACAACTCTTCCTCCCGATGATGACAACGCGAACAACAACAAGAACAACACAAACACGTCCTTCAGAAAATCATTCTCTCTGCTTTTATCCGCGCAAATCGTAGGGAAATGTCTCCCTTTTTTATTCAACGCGCGGATATTTCGACGTTTGAAGAGCGAAGAGATTGGCAAAACGCTCGTGGAATTTCCGCTCGTCTTTGCGCTCGTTTTATGCGTCAGAGATGGATTGCGGAGGAGTTTACTCCGACAAGAAGAAGAAGAAAGAGGAAGAACAAATGAGGATGATGATGAAAACGATGAAAATGAAAATGCCCGTCGATTGGCTCGGAGATATATTTGGAAGTACGCGTGCTTTGTTTTCGCACTGATGTTTTGTTTAGTTTGGTGGTTAGTGTTGAAAAGGGAAACAGTTAAAGAAGAAGAAGATCATCATCGACGAGCGCAGTCTCTGGTTCTGTGCGTTCTCGCGGCTTTGATTGAACTGACCACCGAACCGGAGTACGTTTGGTTACAAAAGAAGCAAATATTTGGTTCGCGAGTGGTCGCGGAAACCGTCGGGACGTTTACGAAAACTGCGGTTTTGTTTTACGCGTCGTTATCTTCTTCGTCCGTGTATTACGCGTTCGCGTTCGCCCAAGTCGCGCAGAGTTTTACGACGAGCGCGGTGTACGGGGCGAGTTATTACGTGTATCGCGAGAAGGAGAAGAAGGAGAAGAAGACAATGATAATGAGGAAAGAAACGCAAACGAATCAAAAACGTCGTCTGATTAATTCGTTCTTGTATCAGTCCTACTTGAAGTTGGCGCTGGCCGAGGGTGAAAAATTCGCTCTGATAGTCGCCAACGCGAACGATTCTGTCATGGGCGTTTTTGGTCTCGTTTCAAACTTAGGGTCGTTGTTCGTTCGATTAGTGTTACAGCCGTTCGAAGAGGTCGCGTACGTGACGTTTGCGGCGAGTGCGAGCAAAGAGAAGAAGAAGGAGAAGTTGAAGGATATTCTTTCGGTGAGCGTTTTAGTCGGTTCGATTGCTTTCTTCGTGGGACCGTTCTTCGCCAAGGACGTCATGTACTTTCTATACGGTAAAGAATGGATGAAAGATGGGACAAATACTCTCCAAGCGTACGCGAGATTAATACTACCGTTGAGCGTTAATGGAATAGTCGAAGGTTTCGCGCACGCGGTCATGTCTGAGCGCGAGATTAAAAAGCAAGGGAACGCGTGGTTGGTTTCCTGCTCAATCGTTAACTGCGTCTTGGGATTTTCGCTTCTCAAATATTCACGAGTAGGCGCGGCTGGATTAGTGTATAGCAATTTCGTGTCTTTAGTGCTGCGAATTTACTTGACGTCACGATTCTTGATCCGGAGAGGGAAGCTGAGTGAAGAGGTCCTCCGAGAAACGTTTCCCAAACCGGGGACGCTGGTCGCCATCGCTGCGAGCGCTCTCGCACTGACAACCATAGAGAAGAAGAACGACGTCGAAGGAATGACGCCACATCTCAAACACACAGTAATAAAAGGAGGTAGCGTAGCCGTAGTTCTTCTAATGACGCTGTTTGTTTGTGAGAAGGATAGATTTAGTAAAGTGTTCCGAAAAGGAAATAGGCAAAAGCAGGAATAGTCTTTTTTAATTAAAATAAAAATTTGTCAAAATAATCCAATTGAAACTCTGAAATATATAATTACTGCATTGTATTGCAATTATTTATTGGTAAATTAGTTTACACGCACATATAAGAACTTGTATCTATTATTTCACTCGGGATTATTTTTAAAATTAATTAATTAAATTTTCTCATTGCATCCAGCTTTTTTATTATTTAATATCATATATATTCGAACAAAGATGATAAATTCTTTTCAAAAGGAACTAAATTAATATTTAAATGCACAATATCTATTCTGTTAGGAAGTAAATGTGCCGAATTAAAGGACGACAAATCTCGCCTCATTTTTATTTTTTCTGAAAATTCCCGAATCAGTACTTACTCGATGATTTATATCATACAAAGTGAATGTAATACTTTAAAACAAAATATTAATCCCATGGGGATCCATAAAAATGTGTTTCGCGGCATTTAAAATGGAAAATATAAAATTTTAATTTGTGCAAAAACAAACCCGAGTTTGCCCATGCCCCCATAGAAAAATAGAGTGAAGGAAAAAAATTTTCTTCTCCAAGAACGTTTTTCTCTCGAATCGCCGTCGTCTCGTTATTACATTATTACCCGCAGCAGAAAGAGAGAGAGCCTAGCCTCACTCACCAACGCTCTTCTCGCGCGGAAGAAACAATGGGCGGCGGCAAAAAGAAGAGCAGCAGCCGGAAGAAGGAGAAGAAACGAAGAAGAGGAGATGAAGAAGACTATTCTTCCTCCTCCTCTTCCTCGGGAGAAGAAGAAGACGAGGAAGAAGAATTGACGAAGAAGAACAAACTTCTCGCGAAAGCGACGAAGAAATTGATGTCGCAGATGAAGACCGATTCCGTCGCCGGAGGGCTCTACACGGACGAGAGGAACCCATTCAACGACGAAAACTTGACGGAAAAGTTCGTCTGGTCCAAAAAGATTGAAAAAGAAGGGAAGAAAGCCGTTCAAAGGTTGACGGATAAAGAGTTACAAAAAGAACGAGAGGAGGAAATTCGGAAAATCGAAGAGAGACGAATCGAATACGAACGCGCGAAAGCGCAACGAGAGGAAGAACGAGACGCGCAAATGCGAGAGAAAGCGATGGAAGGCGCGGAAGAGTTGGAAGAGAAAGAGGAGAAGTTTCACTTCAATCAGTTGTTGCTGCGTGCAAATATTCGATACAAAAACGGTCGAGCGAAACCAATCGATACTTTGTTGCGAGCGTTGTACGGCGCCGCGTTTGCGAGTCTCGAAAACGAACAGGAACTTGCAAACGCGAGGAAGTTCAACGAAGAATTCGATTCGAAGAGTTCGTTGTTTAAGTACATGACGGAAAAAGATTTGCACGAGCTTAAAGAGGAGTGCGTGAACGTGTTGAAACTCATCGACGAGAAAGACGAGAAGGAGAAGGAGTATAAAAGTTTCTGGACGTGCGTCTATCGCTTGACGGAGACAGAATTGAACGAAGGAAACGAAGAAGAACTGACGGAAATGGACGAAGAGATGATGGAATCGGTGGACTTATCTGGCTCGCTCGAAGAGTTGATCGATCTCGAACGAGAAATCAATCGATCTATCAGCGAAGATTTAGACGACGAGACGGAAATCTCGTTTTGGAGGAAAGCGTTGAAGCGAGTGACGCTGGCAAAGTACAACAAACAGTGCAGAGAAACGCTGGTGAAAGTGTACGAAGAATCGAAGAAAAACATCAAGTTTGTCGCGAAAAAAAATATGGGGAACGAGAACGACGACGACAATGACGACGAGGAAGATTTGTTAGGCGGCGACGACTTTGCGAAACGGGTTCAAGACGACGACGACGACGAAGATGAAGAAGAAGAACAAGAAGAAGAAGAAGAAGAAGAGGACGAAGAAGCGCTCTTGGCGCACGTCGAAGTGACGTACGGCGAAGAGCCGAAACCTCTGTCCAAAGAAGAGTCCGCGAAGCTTTTGAAACTGTGTGAAGAGCAAGAAGAAGCGCCGAGTGGTGTGCAACGAACGCTTATCCTCGTCGACGAAGACAGAGACGCTGCAAATCTTCTCCGGGTGCGCGCCGCGGCGACGGAGCAGTTTGCGAGAGAACAGGCGGAGAAGAAGTTGGAAAAGCAACGACGACGACAAGAAAAAATGAAAAGGTTTAAGAAGATAACGGGGTATGAAGACGCCGCCGACGACGATAACAATAACGACGACGACGATGCCCAAGGACTCAGAAAAACGGCAGAAGAACTCCTACAGGAAGCCGCCGATCTCAAGGAAGAACTCAAAGCGAAACAATACGCGGAGAAACAGATGGGCAAACTCGAGGACGGCGACGTCGCGTTCACCGGCGAAGTCGATTTGAGACGAGACGAAGACGGAAACGACCGAGAGCTCTACTGGTGGCACAACAAGTACAAACCCCGGAAACCTCGATACTTCAACCGAGTCCACACCGGCTACGAGTGGAACAAATACAACTCCACGCACTACGACCACGATAACCCGCCGCCGAAAACCGTCCAAGGGTACAAGTTCAACGTCTTCTTCCCGGATTTGATCGATAAAAGCAAAGCGCCTACTTACAAGCTCGAGCGCGACGCGAGCTCCATAAACGACGACACGTGCATCTTGAGAATCTCCAGCGGCCCGCCGTACGAAGACGTCGCGTTTCGCATCGTAAACAAAGAGTGGGAGTATTCGCACAAGCGAGGGTTCAAGTGCACGTTCGAGCGCGGCATATTTCATCTGTACGTAAACTTCAAGCGTCCGCGATACAGAAGATAGATAGTAGCACACACACACACACACACACATTAGAACGCACATATGATGTAATAATAGTATTTGTTTTTAGTAAAGTGGTATAAAGTCAAAAATGTTACAACGGGTTTGCGCGCCGTTTCGAAGTCCCCGGGTCTCGAATATCCGAGGTTTTGATCGATCGATCGATCGATACATCGGTACTTCAAATCGACAGCAACAACGCGCGCGCGCTTTCTCTCTTCTCTCTCTCTCTCTCTCCTTTTCTCTGAAGAATAACTCCTCCTCGTCGATGATGAGATGAGCACGCGTTCGTCGGTATATATTCTACTTTTCCTCGTCCAACCTCTTCTGAGCTTCTTCTCTCGCCCAATCGACTAAACTCGTGTTCGGTTTCGAGTTTAAACCGAAATACAACATCACGCCAGCGAGAGAGAAGGTTAAAAAATACGGCAATTCCCAGCTCTCTCGGACGCGTCGAGCGCCTTCTTTCGGCGGGGTTTCCCCGAACAAGTATCCGTTCTTGTGCGTTTGCGTGCCTTCGGAGAAGTAACCCCCGGGAGGACCGGAACCGGCGTACGATCTTTTGCTAGTTTTGCTAATGAATAATTGTTGTTGTCTAGATAACGAAGAAGATGATGAAGATGATGAAGCGAAGGCGTTTTGGATCGATCGGAGGACGCGTTGACGCGACATTTTTTCTTGTGTTTCTCTCTCTCTCTCTCTCTCTCTCGCGGAGTCGTCGTCGTCGCGCGTGTTTATGTATATTCGCGTGCGTTTTTCTCTCTCTCTCGTTTCTCTGAAGAATTATTATTTAGGGTTTAACATACATAAGTCTATAACCCTTACTCTTTGGGGGTACTCTTCCTGGGAGTTGAAAGGGAAGCAATGACTCCCTCTAAAGACCGGTTTATTTAGGGTGTAAGTGTATAAAACGTACAAAAAAAAGAAACGCCGCGGGAACAAGAAGAAGCTCTCTCTTCTCCTCATAAAATTTTAGAGAGAGAGAGACTTCTGAACCGAAAAGCGCGCGGGCCGGGCGGACAACAAACGCGCGAGGAGGACAGAAGAAGAGAGATTTGAAGAAAAGGG
>Ga0181559_10000668_pt1 | contig 32648 bp, 27 predicted proteins | sample 011ome_21_FD_133752 | JGI IMG/M metagenome (GOLD analysis project Ga0181559, IMG submission 133752) | Coastal salt marsh microbial communities from the Groves Creek Marsh, Skidaway Island, Georgia - 011508AT metaG (megahit assembly) | ecosystem: Environmental > Aquatic > Marine > Intertidal... | reverse complement strand
CCAAAAAAGTATATTTATTGAAGCGCTCACTTCCTAAAGTGGCCTTCTCTGTGATGATCGGTTTGATTAATACACTCATGACTAACGGTTCAAAATTGATTCAAGTTCCGCAATTGCACCCTCAGAAATAATCAAATGATTTGCATTTGAAATTCCATAAGTATTTAATTCTGAGTTAGTTACTACTTTAGAATTTTTTAAATTACGAGAGGACAAATATACATTTTTATTCAAATCGCCCAAGACCAACATGCTTTTTTTATCAGAAAGACCAAGTGCAGCAAGCATTTTCAAGTAGTCCTTGGTATGTGGCTTGTCCATTTGAAAGTCTTCTAAAACGACAATGGCTTTTTGTTTAGCCTTGATACTCAAAGCTGATTTTCGAGCCAAACGCTTCACCTTTTTGTTGACTTTTTGGCTGTAGTCTCTTGGAGTGGGACCGAATACACGACCTCCTCCTTTAAACAATGGATTTTTGATACTCCCTGCACGGGCAGTACCTGTTCCTTTTTGTTTTTTAATTTTACGAGTACTTCCCACGATTTCAGCGCGCTCTTTGGCCTTGTGTGTTCCCTGACGTTTGTTTGCCAAATGAGATTTCACATCCAAATAAATTGCGTGATCGTTGGGCTCTATAGCGAAAACCGCAGCGTTAAGCTTTACTTTTCTTCCGGTTTCCTTTCCATTTATGTTGAGTACGTTTAATTCCATTATTTCTGAACGATTACGTATGCGTTTTTGTGCCCTGGTACGCATCCTTTAACTACAAGGAGGTTTTTTTCTGGCACCACTTTGACAACTTTCAGGTTGAGCACTTTCACTTTACTGTTTCCCATTTGACCTGCCATGCGCATTCCTTTGAATACACGTGCAGGATAGGACGCAGCTCCAATGGAACCTGGCGCTCGGAGACGGTTGTGTTGTCCATGAGTTGCTTGTCCTACACCTCCAAAACCGTGGCGTTTTACCACACCTTGGAATCCTTTTCCTTTGGAAGTTCCAGAAACATCTACAAAGTCTCCTTCTGCAAAATGATCCACAGTGATTGTATCACCTAAATTTAATTCTTGTTCAAAATTCTGGAATTCGACGAGCTTCTTTTTGGGCGATACGTTGGCTTTTTTGAAGTGTCCTGCTTCAGCCTTCACCACCTGTTTTTCTGCCTTGTCATCGAAACCCAGTTGAACAGCTTCATACCCGTCAACCGCTTTGGTTCTGACTTGGGTAACCATGCATGGCCCTAGCTCGAGTACAGTACAAGGGATGTTTTTCCCGTTGTCATCGTACAGGCTGGTCATACCGATTTTTTTTCCTATTAACCCAGACATTGTTTTTTATTTAATTAGTTAATTTATTATTCGATTCAATTATACTTTGATCTCCACTTCGACACCGCTGGGCAATTCTAACTTCATCAATGCATCAATGGTTTTTGATGAAGAACTGTAGATATCCAACAAACGCTTGTAAGAGGATAACTTGAATTGCTCACGTGATTTTTTATTGACATGAGGAGATCGTAATACGGTGAAAATTTTCTTGTGTGTAGGCAATGGGATCGGACCCGTTACAACTGCACCTGTGTTTTTTACCGTCTTTACGATTTTATCAGCCGACTTGTCCACAAGGTTGTAGTCGTATGATTTTAATTTGATTCTAATTTTTTGACTCATGCGATTTGTCTTTAGTCTTTTTTACCGTTTACCTCTGCAATTACTCCTTCGGATATATTAGAAGGGGTTTCAGCATAATGTGCAAATTCCATTGTAGAAGTAGCACGGCCAGAAGAGAGGGTTCGTAACGAGGTTACATATCCAAACATTTCAGAAAGCGGCACATCTGCTTTTACAACTTTAGAACCGGCACGATCGTCCATAGAGTTTACTTGTCCGCGGCGGCGGTTTAAGTCACCTACAATGTCTCCCATGTTTTCTTCAGGTGTCAGTACTTCCAGTTTCATAATCGGCTCCATAATGACGGGACGAGCTCCTTTGGCAGATTCTTTGAATCCTAATTTAGCAGCTAGTTCGAAGGATAACGAATCCGAATCCACAGGGTGGAAAGATCCATCGTGAAGTGTAATCTTCATTGAATCCAGTTCGAAACCTGCAAGCGGACCATTATTCATGGCCTCTTTAAATCCTTTTTCTACCGAAGGAATGTATTCTTTTGGAATGTTTCCTCCTTTGATGAGATTGAGAAATTCCAATCCAGGTTTTCCTTCCTCTCCAGGCTCGATAGTAAATACGATATCCGCAAATTTACCACGACCACCCGTTTGTTTTTTGTACACCTCACGGTGTTTGGATTGACCAGTAAGTGCTTCTTTGTATTCTACTTGGGGTTTCCCTTGGTTCACCTCCACTTTAAATTCGCGTCTTAAACGATCCACGATGATATCTAGGTGCAATTCTCCCATTCCTGAGATGATGGTTTGCCCTGAAGTTTCATCGGTTTTAACTTGGAAAGTAGGATCTTCTTCTGCTAGTTTTGCTAAGGCCATTCCGAGTTTATCCACATCGGCTTTGGTTTTAGGTTCCACAGCGATCCCGATCACCGGATCAGGAAAGTCCATACTTTCTAAAATGATGGGGGACTTTTCCGCAGACAGCGTATCTCCCGTTTTGATGTCTTTAAATCCTACTGCAGCTCCGATATCTCCCGCTTCGATAAAATCGATGGCGTTTTGTTTGTTGGAGTGCATTTGGTAGATTCTTGAAATCCGTTCTTTATTCCCAGAACGGTTGTTCAACACATAAGAACCTGCATCTAAGCGACCAGAATAGGCACGGAAGAAAGCCAAACGCCCTACGAAAGGATCGGTAGCAATCTTGAATGCTAAAGCAGAAAAAGGTTCACTTACTGATGGTTTACGTGAAATCTGTTCCTCGTTGTTTGGATTGGTCCCTACAATAGCTTCTTTGTCTTCAGGAGAAGGCAAGTAGCGGCATACCGCATCTAAAAGGAATTGGACACCTTTGTTTTTGAAGGAAGACCCACAAACCATAGGGATGATACTCATGTCTTGAGTAGCAGCACGCAAAGCAGCGTGGATTTCATCAGGACTGATGCTATCGGGATCTTCGAAAAACTTTTCTAAAAGGACTTCATCATATTCGGCTACTGCTTCAATGAGTTCGGCACGGTACTTTTCTACATCGGCAACCATATCCTCTGGGATAGGCACTTCATCAAAAGTAGAACCGAAGTTTTCCTCGTGCCATACGATGGCTTTGTTGGTTACTAAGTCGACAATTCCCTTAAAGTCTTCTTCCTCACCTATGTTCAATACGATAGGAACGGCATTGGATTTTAACATTTCACGAACCTGAGTACTTACATTTAAGAAGTTGGCTCCTTGGCGGTCCATCTTGTTGACGAAGCCGATACGAGGTACGCGGTAGTTGTCCGCTAATCTCCAGTTCGTTTCAGATTGAGGTTCTACCCCATCCACAGCTGAAAATAAAAAAACCAATCCATCGAGTACACGAAGTGATCGGTTTACTTCCACGGTAAAGTCCACGTGGCCGGGAGTATCAATAATATTAAAATGATAGGGTTTGGAATCGGGGGTGGGTTTTCCTTGGTCTTGAGGGAAGTTCCAGGTACAGGTAGTAGCTGCAGAAGTAATAGTAATTCCACGTTCTTGCTCCTGTTCCATCCAGTCCATAGTTGCAGCACCGTCGTGTACCTCACCTATTTTATGACTTACACCCGTATAAAAGAGAACGCGTTCTGTGGTCGTGGTCTTTCCGGCGTCGATGTGTGCCGCAATTCCGATGTTTCTTGTGTATTTTAAATCTCTAGCCATGTTCTTGTAGAAATGCGTATTAATTAAAATCTAAAATGTGAAAATGCTTTGTTTGCTTCGGCCATCTTGTGGGTGTCTTGTCGTTTTTTAACAGCAGCACCTTCCTCTTTGGCAGCAGCTAGAACCTCATTGGCCAAACGAAGGGCCATGGATTTTTCGTTGCGCTTTCTAGAAAAACTGATGAGCCACTTCATGGCTAAAGACACTTTTCGGTCTGGACGAATCTGCATGGGTATTTGAAAAGTAGCTCCACCTACTCTACGACTGCGCACCTCTACGTGGGGCATGACGTTGGATAGGGCTTCTTTCCATACTTCTAAAGCAGATTTTTCTTCGTCTTGTTTGCGTTCTTCTACAATGTCAATAGCGTCGTAAAAGATTTTAAATGAAACGGATTTTTTCCCGTCCCACATCAGCATATTTACAAAACGTGTAACCAGTTGGTCATTAAATTTTGGATCGGGTAATAAGGGACGTTTTTTGGCTTGTTTTTTTCTCATGATTCCGTAGTAAAAGAGTTACCTATATTATTTTTTGGGTCTTTTGGCACCGTATTTTGAGCGTCTTTGTAAACGTCCTTCCACTCCGGCAGTATCCAACGCCCCACGAACAATGTGGTAGCGGACCCCCGGCAAATCTTTAACTCGTCCGCCTCGTACCAATACTATCGAGTGCTCTTGGAGGTTGTGTCCTTCTCCGGGTATGTACGCATTGACCTCCTTACCGTTGGTCAAACGAACCCGCGCTACTTTACGCATCGCAGAGTTTGGTTTTTTAGGCGTGGTGGTGTACACACGGGTACAGACACCTCGTCGTTGAGGACACGAATCCAAAGCAGCCGATTTACTCTTCTTGGTAATGCTGACTCTTCCTTTTCGTACTAATTGTGCAATAGTTGGCATATATATTATCTAATTCCCCATTTTTATGGGCGTGCAAATGTAGAATATTTTTTTCGTGTTTCAAACCCTTCAATTGTAAAATTTTAACTTTTATTTAAAAAAAAATGCAGGGGTGAAAAAGGATCTCCAAAACTTGACAAAAAAACGACAATTGGCCCTCTTTACTTTTTCGTAAAATCTAAAAATTAATTTAGTAGATAATTTTAAGACAAATTAATTCCTGTTTCTACTAAAATTACTGTTTCCTCCAAAGTTTTAAGAAAGCTTACCCCGTTTCTTTAACAAGATTTTAAGACTTTCCCCAACAGTTTAACCAAATGAATCTTTTACATGAAAAAACGCTACTTGTTTTTGTCCCTTTTGGGGATTTTAATGGTGCAAATCGGATTTGCACAGCAAAAAATGATCACAGGAATCATTACCGACGAAACGGGACTTCCTTTACCAGGAGCTACTGTAGTAATTGAAAATACTAATCGTGGAGTTTCTACCGATTTTGATGGGAATTTTTCTATTGATGCAGAGTCTGGAGAAGTTTTGGTCATAAGCTTTGTGGGCTATGCAGATCAATTAGTTACCGTTGTGACTGAGGACAACTATTCAGTATCCCCTTCACCGAGCAACGAATTGGAAGAAGTGGTTGTAACCTCCTTAGGTATTAAGCGAGAAAAGCAAGCCTTGGGTTATGCAATTTCTGAGGTGGATAATGAATCCATTGAACAACGAGCTGAAGGTGACATTGGACGCGTGTTAGCAGGTAAAGCTTCCCAAACAAGTAGTAACATATTTCCATTGGGAAGCACTTCAAAATCGTGATGTAAAAGTTCGGTTTCGTTATTCACTTCATAGCCCCAAACTAAAACACCTTCGGGATCAAACTTTTTAAGAATACCCCCATAACCACAAAAAGAAAAGGAAACTTCACCAGGTTTAAAAAGTCCCAACAGACTTCCGTCGGATAACTTTTCCAGATCATTTCCCAATTTTGAATCAAAATTCCAAGTTTGAAGACTTTCCCCCGTTTTTGCGGTTAAGTAAGTTGTTGTTCCGCCATTCTCAATCATAAAAACGGGTTGGGGATCTAATTTTTTGGGATCGTACTGTATAACTTCATCGGTAACCTCTGGGAAAGGAAGAAAACGTGCGGTGAGCATTAAATCATGAGTCACTACCCATTCATATTGAGCACTTTCCACCGTTTCTCCAAATCCGATCCAACGATCAAAATAATAACCTGGGGCGGGCGTGGCTTCAAAAAGAATAAGAGCATTCCTGTCATAGGAATCACTCTTAGGAGCCACAGTCCCTTGTCCCTCTACCGAAAGGGATATTGTAAAAGAAAGCCGATCTTCTTCAGAACAAGAATCTGTGGAACAGCCTAAAAAAGGATTAAACTATAAAAAGCAGATTCAATATAAAATAAAAACGATAAGCTTGGGGTACGGGTGTCATAGAGTTACTTTTATAAATTAAAAAAAGTGCTTGGAACTATTCAATTCGAATTAATTTCAATTTATAACTTTTTCTCAAAAAGAATTAAAGTATTTTTGATAAATGGATACAATAACCATTTTTGGAATACGCGCCATTTTAGAGGCCATACAAAGTGAAAAGCCCATTGATAAAGTTTGGCTGCTAAAAGGATCACAGAGTCCACTTTTTGAACAACTATTACACACCCTTCGTACAAAGAATATTGCCTTCAGTTTTGTCCCTGTAGAACGTTTGGAGCGCTTTTCTTCGAAAAATCATCAAGGTGCGGTAGCACGGATCGCCGCATTGGCAACCCAAGATATGGAACCGCTTATTGAAACCATTTTAAACCAAAAAGAAAACCCTCTTTTTGTGCTTTTGGACGGTATTACCGACACGCGCAACTTCGGAGCCATTTTACGTTCAGCCGCCGCAGTGGGAGTGGATGCTATTTTTATCCCCAGTAGTGGTAGTGCTCCTTTAAATGGAGATGTAGTCAAAACCTCAGCAGGAGGTGCCTTCCAAGTCCCAATTTCCAAAGTCCAACACCTCAAAGATGTGGTATATCATTTAAAAGCCCACGAGATCCCCACCCTTGCCCTTACCGAAAAAGCATCGGAAACGGTGTATGAAAAAGATTTAAAAGGTCCTTTAGCGGTAGTTTTTGGATCGGAAGATATAGGGATTTCTTCAGGGCTTTTAAAAGTACTAGACGACCAAGCCAAACTCCCCATGCAAAACAATATAGACTCGCTTAATGTTTCTGTTGCCTGTGGCGTTCTTTTTTACGAAATCATAAGACAACGCGGCTAGTTCAAAAAAGAGCTATCTTTAGGTTATGAATACTCCCCTGGCAGAACGAATGCGCCCCAAAACCCTCGCCGATTATTACGGTCAAGAGCACCTTGTAGGACCTCAAGGAAGCCTTACCCAAATGATTAAAAATGGAGTCTTTCCCTCCCTGATTTTTTGGGGGCCTCCAGGAACAGGAAAAACAACACTTGCGCAACTCCTCGCTTTAGAAAAGGAACGCCCTTTTTATCAACTTTCTGCGATCAATGCGGGAGTTAAAGAAATACGAGAAATCATTCAAAAAGCCGAGAATTCGGGAGGCTTATTTAGCGGTAAAAGTCCCATCCTTTTTATCGATGAAATTCACCGTTTCAGCAAATCTCAACAAGACTCCCTACTCAACGCAGTGGAAAAAGGAATCGTAACGCTAATTGGGGCCACCACAGAAAACCCCAGCTTTGAAGTCATCAACGCTTTGCTCTCTCGTTGTCAAGTATATACGCTCAACGCACTGACAAAAGAAGAGCTTGAAAAGATTTTAAAACACGCTTTAAAAAAAGACACGCTGCTAAAAGGCTATGATTTGAAGATCGTTGAAACAGCTGCCTTACTCGAGCTTTCAGGGGGAGACGCCCGAAAGTTACTTTCTCTTTTGGAGTTGGTCCTCCAAGCACAGCAAACAAAAACTATTGAACTCAACAATGCTCTGGTTTTTGAAACCGTACAAACCCAAACCGTCCTTTTCGATAAAAATGGAGATTTTCATTACGATATTGTCTCGGCCTTTATCAAATCCATACGGGGTAGTGACCCCAACGCAGCAGTTTATTGGCTCGCCCGAATGATCGAAGCTGGAGAAGATATCAAATTCATCGCCCGTAGAATGCTCATTCTTGCAGCAGAAGACATTGGAATTGCCAATCCAACGGCATTGGTGTTGGCAAACAGCACCTTCCAGGCTGTGGCTACCATAGGCTATCCGGAAGGGAGAATTCTACTTAGTGAATGCGCTATCTATTTAGCCACTTCTCCCAAAAGCAATGCCGCTTACAGGGCCATCAATACCGCTTTAGAAAAAGTGAAAGCTACCGGAAATCTTCAAGTTCCCCTACCTCTGAGAAATGCTCCAACCCATTTGATGAAGGAAATGGGCTATAAATATGCCCACGACTATGAAAACCAGTTTGCAGAACAAGAGTTTTTACCCGAAGAATTAAAAGGAACAAAATTGTATGAGCCAGGGGGAAATCCAAAGGAAAAAAATATCCGAGATTTTTTAAAAGTCCGTTGGAAGGACAAGTACGGCTACTAATTTCTTTTCCAAAAGAAGGGAGTAAATAAAATCAAAACAGTAAAAAGCTCCAGCCGTCCTAGAAGCATTAAAAAACTGGCCCACCATTGCCCGAAATTAGGCAATATAGCATAGGTGTTACTGGGTCCAAATTCTCCAAGGGCAGGACCCACATTTCCCAAAGTTGATGCTGCTATACCAATTGAAGATTCAAAATCGAATCCCATCAGGCTAAACCCCAGAGCTCCTATTATAAAACTTAACATATACAAAATGAAAAAACCCAATATATTGTAAGAAATAGAATCGCTTACTGTTCTTTCATTATAGCGTGCTTGAATAATTGCATTGGGATGTAAAGCGCGTTTAAACTCCAAAAGCCCACTTTTAATCATCAGCAGGTGCCGGACCACTTTGACTCCTCCCGAAGTAGAGCCCGACGACCCCCCCAAAAACATAAGTCCAAAGAAAACAACCGTCACAAAGGGAACCCAGTGGGTATAATCTGCGGTAATAAAACCTGTGGTGGTAATGATCGATACGACTTGGAAAACTGCTGCACGTACCGTAGGTTCTATGCCATCAAAGGAAAAAGAAGGATGTAGATACGAGTTCAACAGAAGAACAACAACTACTAAAACAGAAAAGAAAAGTAAAAATTGAAGATAAAGCCGGAATTCTTCATCGAGGATAATTTTTTTGAATTTTCGGGTAAAGGCGAAATAGCTCAATACAAAATTGGTCCCCGCCAAAAACATAAAAAAGAGAATGATGTATTGAATCAGAGGTTGGTCATTCCAAAAGGCAATGCTGTCGTTTTTTGTGGAAAATCCTCCTGTAGAAACGGTACTCATCGCATGGTTAACCGCATCAAAGAAAGACATCCCAGCCACATAGAGCAAAAGGGTTTCGATAAACGTATAAGCGACGTAAATAAGCCACAAGCGTTTTGCTGTATCCGTAATTCTGGGGTGCAATTTGTCTCCTGCAGGTCCAGGAGCTTCAGCAGAAAAAAGTTGAATTCCCCCAATCCCTAAAAAAGGTAAAATCGCTATAGCCAAGACAATGATTCCCATCCCCCCGATCCAATGCGTCGTACTGCGCCAAAATAAAATTCCTTTGGGCAAAGCCTCTATATCATTTACTATTGTTGCTCCCGTAGTGGTATAACCCGACATGGTTTCAAAAAAACTAGCTGTAAAGTCAGGAATGGCACCCGAAAAAAGATACGGAGTTGTTCCTGAAAGTGCCATCAAAATCCAACCCAGACTTACAATCAAATAACCTTCCCGCTTTTGGATTTGTTTGTCGTATTGTCTTCCGAAAAGCATCAACAATGCACCAAAGGACAATACCACAAACGAAGCTAGCGTAATTTCAAAGGTGACCCCATCTTCATACAAAAAACTAATCAAAGCCGAAAAGAGCATCAACCCTCCGTTGAAGAGTAATAAAACCCCCATCAAAAAGACTACAATTTTATAATTAAATGAATGCATAGTGTTTATAAAAACAATCGCTCAATCCGCTTTAACGATCGAGGCAAACAGCAGACTACAATTCGATCTCCTGGAAGAATCGTATAATCTCCTAAAGCGATGACTCCCCTACCCTCTTTGATCACCCCACCAATTATGGCGGTTCTAGGAAAATCAATGTCTTTGATTTTGTAATTCGCTACTTTAGAATTGGCATTGACTACAAACTCTAAAATTTCAACATTCAGGTTGTTTAGGGTTGTCATATCTACCACTTCTCCTTTTCGGACATAGCGAAAGATCGTATTTGCAGTCAATAGTTTTTTGTTGATCAACGTATCGATTCCAATGGAGTGCGAGAGTTGAAAATAATCCATATTCTCAACCAGAGCAATGGTTTTTTTGACTTTCTTGGAGTGTGCCATCAAACAACTCATAATGTTAGTCTCCGAGTTTTCTGTCACCGAAATAAAGGCATCCATACCTGTAAGATTTTCTTCATCTAGCAATTCGGCATTTCTGCCATCTCCGTGAATCACCAAAGTATTGGGAAGTAAATCCGCAATCTCAAAAGCTTTTTTCTTATTTTTTTCAACGAGGGTTACATTAAATTTTTTCTCGCACAGCTCACGAGCGGTGTTGTACCCAATTCGACCTCCTCCTAAGATCATCACATTTTTGATGGAGGCCTTGGTTTTACCAGTCAATTTATACAACTCTTCTACACCCTCTTTCAGGGTGATGAAAAAAACCGTATCGCCCTCTTCAAAACACGTATCGCCACGGGGAACCAGTGTAATCTGAGTACCTTTCCTTTGTACGGCGACGGGCATAAAATGGACGTCAGGAAAAATAGAGGCTGCTTCTTTTACAGACTTACCCACGAAGGGAACATCTTCTTCCAAACGAGTACCTATTAAAGTCAAAGCCCCTCCCTCAAACTCGTAACTGTTGGAGAAAGCCGACTGATCCAACAATTGCTGAATTTCCTCAGCAGCCAACTCTTCAGGAGATATCACCTCGTCTACGCCAATACTTTGAAAGCTAATCGAGTCTTGTGCTTTGATCAGTTCTATATTGGAGATACGCGCTATAGTCCGTTTACTTCCTAATTGTTTCGCTAGGGCACAAATCGTGATATTAAGGGACTCCTCGGCAGTGACCGCAATAAAAAGATCAGAACTGGCCACCTGTGCTTCTTCCATTAGGGTCAAGGACATTGCATCGCCCCGAATCGCACGAATATCTAAATGGGATTCAGCATAATTGAGCCGGTCTTTATCGGTATCTATTAAGGTAATGTCAAGCGACTCATAGGAAAGGAGCTTCGCTAGGTGGAATCCGACCTCTCCCCCTCCTGCAATAATTATCTTCATCTGTTACGAGTTACTTTTAAACCGTTAAGATGGAATGCAGGACTTGTCATTTCGTTTGTTAACGCCTTGCTTATCATGACTGATTTCATAAAAGAAATTGAAATACACTACAAATATACGAATATTCACCATCGGGATCTAAAAACAAGAATAAGATGCCCAAATGATTATCTTTGGAGCCGCTATGAAACAATCTGTAAAACCCAACCAAAACAATCCTGAAACTAAAAAAAAGCAGGTAACCCAGATGTTTAACGGGATTTCAAGAAGTTACGACCTCTTAAATCGAGTCATTACATTGGGAGTGGATGTGATCTGGAGAAAACGCGTGGTGCGTTTGATCCAAAAAAACAAACACCAGGTGCTCTTAGACATCGCTACTGGAACGGGAGATTTAGTTCTGGCTCTTTCCAAATTGAAAACCAAAAAAATCATTGGTTTGGACATTTCTCCAGGAATGCTGGAGATTGGCAAACAAAAGGTAAAAGCACAGGGGCTGGACCGGCGAATCGAAATGCAGCTCGGAGATTCGGAAGCCTTATCTTTTGAAAACGACACCTTTGATGGGGTCACCATTGCTTTTGGTGTACGAAATTTTGAGCACCTGGATCTCGGCCTTCAAGAAATACGAAGGGTTCTCAAACCCCAAGGGGTCTTGGTGATTCTGGAAACAGCAGTCCCCCAAAATCCAATCCTAAAATCTTTATATTCTTTATACACCCAAAAAGTGATGCCTTTTATCGGAAAGCTTTTTTCTAAAAATAGAACTGCCTATCAATATTTATCGGACTCCGCAGCGGCTTTTCCCTGTGGTAAAGCATTCAACAATATTTTAAAGAAAAATGGGTTTATAGCAGTGGAAGATTTCCCACAAACCTTAGGGGTGGCTTCTATCTATTTTGCGAAGAAACCGTAGCTTTTTTAGTGTAATCGTTTGCCTTGTTTTTTGTTTGTCAATAAACAAAATAAAAGCTCAATACCCTGTGGTCAAGGAACGGATTATGAATCTTCCCAATTTTGACAAAAGACCCGTACACTATGGTTATTTCTTGGGAACCAATCAATACGATTTTAAATTTGAATACATCACAAATTATTATAAAGAACTGATGTACAAAGACATTGAGGTCATTCAAAAAAATGGTTTTAATGTAGGTCTTATCGGAGATTTGAGAATCAATACGTACTTCAATTTACGGTTTGAGCCCGGACTTTATTACAATCAGAGAGAATTGGTTTATCCTGAATTTCCAGAGTTTACTAGGGAATCAGATCGTTTTCGAGAAGTCAAATCAACCTATATACACCTTCCGCTATACATAAAGATAAATACCAAGAGAATCAATAACTTCCGTCCTTTTCTTTTAGCTGGAATTTCTACTGATTTTAATCTTTCCAGCAATGAAAAAAATTCGGATGACAACGCAAGTAATGTCTTCAGAACTACGTCCCAAAACTTGAACTACGAGTTGGGGCTAGGCTTTGAATTTTATTTGTATTACTTTAAATTTTCCCCGTCACTACGCAGCATTTTTTCTTTTCAGAACGAATTGATTCCCGATGCATCCCCAGATAGTCCCTGGACCGGGAATATTGTAAACATGTTTAGCCGAGGCATATCGCTAATCATCACCTTTGAATGATTGTGCCCCTCTAAAAATTTCACTCAAAAAGATAGCTGTTGCCGTGGCGACATTTAAACTCTCAGCCCCCTGACCGGAGCGTAAGTTAGGTATTGCTATTTTGGCCTCTAGTAGTCCATTTACAGCCTCTGAAAGGCCATTCGATTCGCTTCCAAAAACATAAGTTGCTGCTTTAGGGAGTTGGGTCTTATACAAGGATTTCCCTGTGCCATCAGCGCCAAATATAGGTTTTTCTAAAGCTGTGAGACAGGATGCCAGATTCGTTTCATAACGACAAGAAACCCGTGCGATAGAACCCATGGAAGCCTGTACCACTTTGGGATTGAAACAATCTACGGTTTCTGCACTACAAATCAATTCATCCACTCCAAACCAATCACAAAGACGGAGGATGGTTCCCAAATTTCCAGGATCTCCTATTCCGTCCACAGCAAGGGTGATGGGTGAAGGTGGAACAATAGGAGGTTCAGGAATCTCAAAAACACCCAAAAAAGGACTCGGAGTTTTAAAATGAGTAATCTGCTTCATGGTTTTCAAATCCACGGGAATGGCTTGGGGATGAAAGTGGTCTTTCTGGGAAAATAAAGAACTACATTTCCAATTTGAGGCGAGCAATTCTTCTACAACTTTAGTCCCCTCAGCGACAAAAAGACCGAACTTCTGTCGGTACTTTTTTTGTTTTAATTGGAGGATTTGTTTCTGTTGACTCTTACTGACCATAAAAATGACTTATTTTTGAAGCTATAAACAAGTTTCGTGTATCGCCTCCTTACAAAATTAATCATTCTCCTTGTCATCAGCCTAATTTTGGGTGCTTGTTCTGGTACACGTGCATTTAAAAATCAAAGCCCTACTATCGAACGCAACGAAGTCTATGAAGCCGCGCGTTTGTCAAAAAATAATCCGGTAAACTTTATTATCACCACTCCTTCAAATAAAAAGTTTCTAGGAATTCCCATAGGGAAAATTCTTTATGAAACAGCACACCCAGATCCCAAGGGCCAGTTTGAAAAGTGGCTCAAGAAAAAGAAAAACAGACAAAAGCGTTTGGAAAAGTGGATTTCACAAAAGCAAATTGATGCTTTGAGCACGTACGGAGAAAAATTTAATGCATGGCTAAAAAAAACAGGAGAACCTCCAGCAGTTTTGGACAGTACGGCAGTCGAAGTTTCCAAAAAAAGAATCGTTCAATACTATAAAAATTTGGGATATTACGATGTTGAAGTCAGAAGTAATACCGAGGAAATCGAAAACCAAAAGCTCGTTTTAAAATACCAAATCCAGCCGAACAAAAAATACCTTATTGATTCCATCACTGCTGCAATAGAATCCTCCCAACTTGAACGCTTGTATGTAGAAAACCGAGAAGATCAAATCATTCAAGAAGGCGCCCCTTTTGAAATCAACAAATTTGAAGAGGAAAGAGAACGCTTGTTTTTGCTTTTTAGAAACAATGGGATTTATAATTTTCAACAAAACAGTATCCAGTTTACCGCAGCCATAGACAGTACGGGAAAAGATTTAAAAATACCTGTTACGATTAGAATCGAAGACATCCAACAACGAATCAATGATACACTTGTAAAAATTCCCTATACCCAATTCAAAATCAAGGATATTGACGTATATATTGACAATTTGGATTCTGAAACTAGCCTTTCTCAATTTACCGATTCATTGGCTTTTAAAGACATCACACTTTTCAGTAAAGGGGCTCTAAAATATCGTCCCAAGGCAATCCACTCTGGGATTTCAATTCAACTTGAAGATTTGTACAGTGATGAAGATCGGAATTTAACCTACCGTTATTTTACCAATCTGAAAAATTTTAAATATCCCAGTATCAATTACACCCCAATAGCTGGAGAAAAAGAGGCATTGAAGGCTACCATTTTATTGACTCCAAGGGAGCGATTTTCATTGGGATTTGATCTGGATTTATCGCATTCGAATATTCAAGATTTTGGTATTGGTTTGGGTGGAGGTTTGGGAATACGAAATGTCTTCCGAGGGGCAGAGCTTTTGGAGGTAAATCTAAAAAATACCCTGGGAGCCTCTAGAGACATTGCCCAGAGTGGGGATCAATTTTTTAATCTTTTTGAACTTGGAGCAGATGTTAAATTAAGTGTTCCCCGACTGCTTCTCCCTTTTAGTAAAAAAGACTGGATACCTCCCACCATGGCACCAAAAACTGAGCTCATATTGGGAACCAGCCTTCAAGAAAACATTGGTTTGGACAAGCAGTTTTTTAAAGGGACCTATCAGTTTGATTGGCAACCCACAGAGAGAAAAAGAATACAGTTCAAATGGATCGATCTCGAATTTGTAAACAACAGAAATCTATCCAACTACTTCAATGTTTATCGAAACTCCTACGACCGCTTAAATCGAATTGCACTAGACTACAATATGGATCCAAACAGCTTAGATTCTTCAGGAAATTTGGTGATTCCAGAGGGGACAAGCCAATTTATTGCCGCTGTACTCAATAATGAAACACCTCTAGACATAGAAGATGAAGCTTTTAAAACGGTGAATACCGTCAAAGAACGCCTAGACCGACTTACGGCAAACAACCTAATCTTGGGATCCTCGTTCAGTATGAACTTCAATAGTCAAGAAAGTATTTTTGACAACACCTTTTATCAACTGAGATGGAAATTGGATTGGGTAGGTACTCTTTTAAACCAATTTTTAAAAACTATTAATTCCAATCAAAATGAGTTGGGTCAAAATATTCTAGGCGGAGTGAGCCCCTCCCAATACATTAAGACGGAGTTAGACTACATCAAACACTGGTCGTTAGGCAGGGAGCGGGTCTTCGCATTTCACGCCTTTACAGGAATCGCTTTGCCTTTTGGAAATGCTACGAACATCCCTTTTGCCCGATCGTATTTCTCAGGGGGAGCGAATGACAATAGGGCTTGGAAAGCGTATAAACTAGGTCCCGGTAGCAGTAGTAACATCAATGAATTTAACGAAGCTAATTTTAAGTTGGCCTTTAATCTGGAATACCGTTTTCCTATTACAGGTCCTTTGAAAGGAGGGCTCTTTATCGATTTGGGAAATGTGTGGAACCTATGGGATGATATCGAAGATCCAAAAATGAAATTTGAAGGTTTGGAAGACCTCTCTGAAATTGCTATTGGCTCAGGATTTGGACTGCGTTATGATTTTGATTTTTTTGTCTTCCGCTTTGATACGGGTTTCAAAACCTATAATCCAGCGCTTCCCTTAGAGCAACGCTGGTGGACGGAATACAATTTTAAAAACGCCGTTTTTAATATTGGAATCAATTATCCATTCTAAAATCAAAATAGTTTCTATTTTTGCATCAAACCAAAATTGATGAATCATTCTATCCCTTCTGGTGTACTCACTGGAACCCAAGTGCAAGAAGTCTTTAAACTTGCCAAAGCAAAAGCTTTTGCCCTTCCCGCAGTAAATGTAATTGGCAGTAACAGCATTAATGCTGTGTTGGAAACCGCTGCTACTTTAAACAGCCCAGTAATTATTCAATTTTCTAATGGAGGCGCTCAATTCAATGCTGGAAAAGGCCTTTCAAACGAAGACCAAAAAGCAGCTATTGCAGGAGCCATTGCTGGAGCAAAACATGTCCACGAACTGGCAGAAGCCTATGGAGCTTCCGTTATTTTACATACTGACCATTGTGCGAAAAACCTTCTCCCTTGGATTGATGGATTGTTAGACGCTAGCGAAACTTACTACCAACAACACGGTAAGTCTTTGTTCAGCTCGCACATGATTGATCTTTCCGAAGAACCCATAGAAGAAAATATCAGCATTTGTAAAAGCTATCTAGAGCGCATGTCCAAGATGGAAATGACTTTAGAAATCGAATTGGGAATTACTGGTGGAGAAGAAGACGGTGTGGACAATAGCGATGTAGATGCTTCTAAACTTTACACCCAACCCGAAGAAGTAGCCTACGCTTTTGAAGAATTGAGCAAGGTGAGTTCTCAATTTACTGTAGCGGCAGCCTTTGGAAATGTTCACGGAGTTTACAAACCGGGGAATGTTAAACTAACGCCTAAAATTCTGAAGAATTCTCAAGAGTATATTTCAGATAAATACCAGCTTCCAAAAAACACGGTTGACTTTGTTTTCCACGGCGGTTCTGGATCTACCCAAGCAGAAATTGAGGAATCTATAGGCTATGGCGTAATCAAAATGAACATTGATACCGACCTTCAATTTGCCTTTACAGAAGGAATTCGAGATTATATGAATGACCAGGTAGAGTACCTTAGAAACCAAATCGGAAATCCCGAAGGCGCTGACCAACCCAACAAAAAACACTACGATCCCAGAAAGTGGCTTCGCCTGGGTGAAGAAACGTTTAAAACGCGTTTAAATAAAGCGTTTGAAGACTTAAATAATGTAAATACGCTCTAATTTTCATTTATTTTTATCTTTGATTAAAAGGGACATATGAGTTGGTTTAAAAGAAGCGAAAAAGGGATTCATACCAAGACGGAAGAAAAAAAGGACATTCCCAAAGGACTATGGTATCAAACCCCTACGGGTAAAATTATTGAAGCCAAAGAACTCGCTGAAAATAAATATGTCAGTCCAGAAGACGACTACCACGTTCACATAGGCAGCAAGGAGTACTTTGAAATTCTTTTTGATGACAACGAATTTGTGGAACTCAATGAGAAACTAAAATCCAAGGATTTTTTAAAGTTCGAAGACTCCAAAAAATACAGCAACCGTCTCAAGGACGCTTATCAAAAAACGGGGCTTCATGACGCCATACGTACAGCAGTAGGCCCTTCCAAAAGTAAAAAACTAGTCCTTGCCTGTATGGACTTTCGTTTTATCGGAGGTTCTATGGGGTCTGTAGTGGGAGAGAAAATTGCTCGTGCCGCGGACTATGCGATCAAACACAAACTCCCTTTGGTCATTATTTCCAAATCCGGAGGGGCACGGATGATGGAATCGGCAACCTCCTTGATGCAAATGGCCAAAACCTCAGCTAAATTAGCGCAGCTCGCCGAAGCAAAATTACCCTACATTTCTCTCTGTACGGATCCCACTACAGGAGGAACTACCGCATCCTATGCGATGTTGGGGGACATCAATATTGCAGAACCAAAAGCCTTGATCGCGTTTGCAGGACCCCGAGTGGTGAAAGACACCACGGGAAAAGAATTGCCCGAGGGCTTCCAAACCAGTGAATTTCAATTAGAAAAAGGCTTTTTAGACTTTATCTCACATCGAAATGACCTCAAAGATAAAATCAATTTATATATCGATTTAATTCTAAATCAGCCTGTTCGAAAATAATTTCATCCTTATTTGATTGAAATTAATTGGTTTACATTTCTTTAATTGTATCTTTGCCGCTCGTTAAAATAACGAATACATAAAAATCATTAAAATTAATATTGGCATGTACAATTCAAAAGAAGTTACAGAAAGTATCTTTAAAAAGCATGGAAAGTCTGAAAAAGACACAGGCTCTCCTGAGGGACAAATCGCCCTCTTTACCCACCGAATTCAACATTTATCGGATCACCTAAAATCAAATCGTAAAGATTTTAAAACTGAACGTTCCTTGGTTCGTTTGGTAGGAAAACGCAGAAGTCTCCTGGATTATTTAAAATCCAAAGACATTGAGCGTTATAGAAGTATTGTAAAAGAATTAGGTTTACGTAAGTAATCCAGAAAACCCTAAAGTTATACTGAATCTTAGTTTTTCATTGGTTGCGACAACACACAACAGAAGTTTTAACCAAAAAATGAAAAATGATTCCAAAAACATTTACCCAAGAAATCCGTCTTGAAGATGGAAGAACTATTACCCTAGAAACGGGGAAACTAGCCAAACAAGCCGATGGGTCTGTAGTAGTCCGAATGGGCAACTGTATGCTCCTAGCTACGGTAGTTTCCGCTAGAACTGCTAGTCCAGTAGACTTTCTACCCCTGACAGTAGATTACCGCGAAAAATTTGCAGCCGCCGGAAGATTCCCAGGAGGGTTCTTCAAAAGAGAAGCCCGTCCTAGTGACCAAGAGGTTCTCACCATGCGATTGGTGGATCGCGTATTACGCCCTCTTTTCCCTAATGACTATCACGCTGAGACGCAAGTCATGATCCAATTGATGTCTCATGATGACCAAGTAATGCCCGACGCACTAGCAGGCTTAGCCGCTTCTACAGTGATTCAACTTTCTGATATTCCTTTCGAATATCCTATCTCCGAAGTACGTGTAGCCCGCGTAGACGGAATGTTTGTTATAAACCCGAGCAAAGAACAACTCGCTGGGTCGGATATAGACATTATGATTGGTGCAAGTGAAGATTCTGTGGCCATGGTTGAAGGTGAATTTGATGAAATTTCTGAGGAAGAAATGCTCGATGCAATCGCTTTTGGACACGAAGCAATTAAAGATCAAATTCGTGCTCAAGTTGCTTTAGCAGAAGCCGCAGGAAAAAAAGAAACCCGCACCTACGAAGAAGAAGATGCAGATGCGGAATTACAAAAAGAAGTCATAGAAGCTACCTATCAGAGCTTTTATGACATCGCTAAAAAAGCACTCTCCAAAGGAGAACGTTCTGAACAATTCTCTGAAATCAAAGAAAACTACATCTCAAAGTTTTCTGAAGAAGAGCTAGAAGAAAAAGGAGCGTTAATCTCCCGATACACCAAAGAAGCACAAAAGAAAGCAGTTCGTGACTTAGTATTGAATGAAGGTGCTCGTTTAGACGGAAGAAAAACAACAGACATTCGACCTATATGGTGTGAAGTGGATTACCTTCCTTCCGCACACGGTTCTTCTATTTTTACGCGGGGAGAAACGCAAGCTTTAGCTACAGTAACCCTTGGAACATCCAGGGAAGCCAATATCATCGATCTACCGACAGAGCAAGGAGAAGAACGCTTCTATCTGCATTATAACTTCCCTCCTTTTTCAACAGGTGAAGCACGACCCTTACGCGGAACGTCAAGACGTGAAGTAGGTCACGGAAACTTAGCACAACGTGCATTGAAAAAAGTAGTACCTGCGGACAGTCCCTATACCATCCGTGTCGTGTCTGAGGTTTTAGAATCTAATGGTTCGTCATCTATGGCTACTGTTTGTGCAGGAACCATGGCTTTGATGGATGCTGGAGTTCAAATTAATAAGCCCGTTTCTGGAATTGCAATGGGATTGATTACGGAAGGCGAAAAATATGCTGTATTATCCGACATTCTAGGAGATGAAGATCACCTAGGAGATATGGATTTTAAAGTCACTGGAACAGCCGACGGAATCACAGCGTGTCAAATGGACATCAAAATAAAAGGTTTGCGTTTTGATATCATGACCCAAGCATTAAATCAAGCTAGAGAAGGAAGATTACACATTCTTAAACACCTTACAAACACTATTGATACTCCAAACCAAGAGGTAAAAGAACATGCACCAAAAATGATTTACCGTCGTATTGCGAACGAGTATATTGGAGCATTGATCGGACCGGGTGGAAAAGTAATTCAAGAACTTCAGAAAGAATCAGGTTGTACGATTGTAGTAAACGAAGATCCTGTGACCGAAGAAGGAATTATTGAAATTTTAGGTACTTCTCCTGAAGGGATTGCCATGGTGGAAGCAAAAATAGATTCGATAACCTTTAAACCTCAAGTTGGAGAAACGTACGAAGTAAAGGTCATCAAGATGCTTGATTTTGGAGCAGTGGTAGAATATCTTGAAGCACCGGGCAACGAAGTCTTACTTCACGTGAGTGAACTCGCATGGGAACGTACGGAAAACGTTAGTGATGTGGTGAATCTAGGAGATGTTTTAGATGTAAAATATTTCGGAATCGACTCGCGTACGAGAAAGGAAAAAGTGTCTCGAAAAGCTTTATTACCTAGACCTGAAAAAAAATAATACATTTTTTAGGCGCTTTTTGAAACATTCGCATTTTTTGTTCGTATTACTAGTATTACTTTGATTTAAATATAGTTTAAATGAGACAGCTCAAGATAACCAAGCAGGTTACGAATCGGGAGACCGCTTCCCTAGACAAATACTTACAGGAAATTGGAAAAGTAGATCTAATTACTGCGGAGGAAGAAGTTGAATTGGCACAACGAATCAAGGCGGGAGACCAAATTGCCCTTGAAAAATTGACTAAAGCCAACTTGCGATTTGTTGTTTCTGTAGCAAAACAGTACCAAAATCAAGGCTTAACACTCCCCGACTTAATCAACGAGGGTAACCTCGGTTTGATCAAGGCTGCACAACGTTTTGACGAAACTCGGGGATTTAAGTTTATTTCGTACGCCGTATGGTGGATTCGTCAATCTATTTTGCAAGCCTTGGCAGAGCAGTCTCGTATTGTTCGTCTTCCACTCAATAAAATTGGATCGATCAACAAGATCAATAAAACCTATGCTTTTCTAGAGCAGGCGCACGAAAGAGCTCCCTCTGCGGAGGAAATAGCTAAGGAATTGGACATGACCATCAACGATGTAAAAGAATCTCTTAAAAACTCTGGGCGACACGTATCCATGGATGCACCCCTAGTAGAAGGAGAGGATTCCAACTTATACGATGTGTTGAACAGTGGTGAGTCACCAAACCCAGACAGAACCCTACTGCATGAGTCTCTTCGAACGGAAATAGAACGTGCTCTAGAAACCTTGACACCTAGAGAAGCTGATGTAGTTCGCTTGTATTTTGGATTGGGAGATCAACATGCGATGACTTTAGAAGAAATTGGGGAAACCTTCGATCTCACTAGGGAGCGGGTTCGTCAAATTAAAGAAAAAGCCATTCGAAGATTGAAACACACCTCGAGAAGTAAAATTCTCAAAACCTATTTAGGATAAAGAATTAAAGCAACCCAAGGGTTGCTTTTTTTATATCTTTGTACTTCAAATATATTTTATGTCCATACGAATAGCACCCTCTCTCCTCGCCGCTGATTTTGCAAACTTGGAGCGAGACATTGCGATGGTCAACTCCAGTGAAGCCGATTGGTTTCATATCGATATTATGGATGGAGTTTTTGTACCCAATATTTCTTTTGGAATGCCTGTTCTCAATGCCATCCAAAAACACGTACAGAAACCACTGGATGTGCATTTGATGATTGTAGATCCGGATAGATATATCGAAACCTTTGCCGCTTTGGGTTCGGATATTCTAACCGTACATTATGAGGCCTGTACTCATTTACACCGAAGCATTCAAAAAATAAAAGGCTGTGGGATGCAAGCGGGAGTTGCTTTAAACCCGCACACACCCATTCAAAGCCTGATTGAGATTATACAAGACATCGACTTGGTCTGTTTAATGAGCGTCAATCCAGGTTTTGGCGGACAATCCTTTATTGAAAATACTTTTGAAAAAGTCAAAGAAGTAAAGGAACTCATTAAAACTAAAAAGACTTCCTGTTTGATAGAGATAGACGGGGGTGTAACCGATAAGAATGCTTCCAAACTCATCTCCTGCGGAGCTGATGTTCTTGTTGCTGGAAGTTATGTATTTGGAGCCCCTGATCCAGAAGCTAAAATTCAATTACTTAAAAAAGCTTAATTACGCTTTAATTTAAACTGTACACGACGGTTTACTGCTCTCCCTTCAGGTTGTTCATTATCACCAATAGGACTCTCCTCTCCATAACCTTGAACTTCAAGTCGTGTTTCAGAGACACCAATACGAATCAGATACGTCCGAACCGCCTCAGCGCGTTTTACAGAGAGTTCAATATTGTAATTCTCTTCTCCGTCTGCAGAAGTATAGCCCTCTATCAATAGGTTTCCATCAGGATTTTCTGATAAGAGGGTTTTTATTTTTTTTAAATTTTCAAGTGTTTTACGCCCGAATATTTGATAGCTATTGGCAGCAAAATTTATTCTTGCACCAAACTCATTTAGAGTAGAAATAATCTCGTTAGACAATTCAGGACAACCATTATTTTCAGCAGAACCTGGCTCATCCTTACAGAGGTCCTCGTTGTCGTTTACACCATCCCCATCTGTATCAGGCCACGGACAACCGTTGTTTTCCTCAGGACCAGAACTATTGACACACTCATCCAAGGGATCAGCAACGCCATCGCCATCTGTGTCTGGACAGCCGCTCATTTCGAGAGTGCCTGCAATTTCTGGGCAACTATCTTCTGGATCTGCAATTCCATCTCCATCCGTATCTTTACAACCGTTAAATTCTGGAGATCCAGGAATTTCTGGACATTGATCTTCTTTGTCAATAATTGTATCACCATCTGTATCGGGACAGCCTTCATATTCTTTTAGGCCGGGAACATTGGGGCATTTATCTTTTTTATCTGAAACACCATCTCCATCGGAGTCTCCAGATCCAAAACCGTAACTCAAGCCCACAAAATTTTGAATGTGATCAAATCCATCATTTTCATTCATAGACCTGTAGGTAGATTGAAGATTTACTGAAAATTTATCGCTGAGATAGAAAGAAATTCCTACACCTCCAAAAAGAGTTCTACTCGTTTCTGTAGAGGGGAAAAAACCAGGTCTATCTGATCCGTCTGAAAATAGGGAAAATCCATATCCCCCAATAACGTAAGGCAAAACATTACCGTTTATGAGATTTACTTTCAAAAACCCATCAAGAGAGGAATAGTCATAGGATTCGTTAAAATTAGCTACGTTCCCTAAAGCATATTGAGCACCTAAAGAAATCCCTCCAAAAAGATTTCGACTCAAGCTTAGGGCAGGACCTCCAAAATTAATTCCAGATTCAACTCCTTCTTCATTGAGAAGTATCAGGTTTGAATTGACAGATAATAACCAGGGATTTTCTTGTGTTTGCCCCTGTACTTGTGTTAGAAAAAGAAGGGATACAAAAAGAAAGTTTAGAAGGTATGGTCTCATGATGGTAATTTAATGCGATTTAAACAAACACAAAATTGATGTTTATTGCTTTTAAACACAAACAAATTCTATTTTTTTTAAAAATCGTATCCTATAAATCCTTACCACCCTTAAAAATTGAAGGGAATTTTTTTTCAATCCAATCAGGTATGTAGTTTTGATTTTTATCTTCTTCTAGTCCTGTGGCTGTAGAAACAACAGCGTATAAAATAACGCCTCCTACAAGAACAATTGCGCCAATAATTACAACTACGAGTTCATTCATAAAAAAAAATTTATACTTTCAACAATTTACAAAAAAAAATGAATCATTGTCTTAATTCACATTTTTTATCCTGATTTAATACAATCTTCTCGTAAAACAAGGGATAAATGGCTTAAAAAATAATGGGCATCTTGCATTGAAAACACCAATGGGGGCTTGATTTTAATAACATTATGGTCAGGTCCATCGGTACTTAGAAGAACTCCATAGGTCTTCATTCTGTTGATCACATAATCTGCCTCAGCCGCAAGGGGCTGAAGATCCTTATCCACAAATTCTACACCGAGAAACAAGCCCTGGCCACGAACATCACCTAAAATAGGATGCTGTTTTGCTAAATCCTGTAATCCTGATTTTAAAAAACTTCCAATAGTAAGTGCATTTTTTTGAAGCTTTTCTTCTTCTATAACCTCCAAAACCTCGTGGGCAATAGCACAGGAAACTGGATTACCCCCAAACGTATTGAAAAACTCCATTCCGTTATTGAATTGTGCAGCTACTTCGGGGGTACAAACCACAGCAGCTACAGGATGTCCATTTCCTAGGGGTTTCCCGATGGTTACAATATCAGGAACGACATCATACAATTCAAATCCCCAGAAATGAGATCCTACTCGACCACAGCCCGTTTGAACTTCGTCAATTACACAAAGTCCTCCAGCCTTTCTCACCGCTTCAAATGCCCCTTGCAGAAACGTTTTTGGCAATTCAATCTGTCCTCCACAACTGATGATGGGTTCCACAATCAATCCTCCTACCTTTTTTTCCTGTTTTTCTAAAAGGCCTATTAGATCTTCCACTTCACGCACATAACCACCAGCCGTATCCGCCCCGCGATATTTCCCTCTAAAGGCATCGGGTATCGGAAATATATGTATGTGTCCCGGTTTGCCACTTCCTCCCTTTCCATCAAATTTATACGAGCTCATATCAATACAAGCATTGGTATTTCCGTGGTAGCCTGACTCACAGGCTAGGATTTGATTAGAACCCGTAACGGTTTTTATCATTCGCAAGGCGAGTTCATTGGCTTCACTTCCAGAATTGACAAAGTGAACCACACTCAATTCTTTGGGAAAAGTAGCAGTCAATCGTTTGGCAAGACGGGTTATATTTTCATGTAAATAACGGGTATTGGTATTAAGTAGCCCCATTTGAAGCTGCCCCGCTTTGACCACCTTAGGATGTTCATGACCTACATGCGCTACGTTATTGACCATGTCTAGATAATGCCGCCCGTTTTGATCGACCAAGAAAGCTCCCGCACCACGAACCATATGAATAGGAGTTTGGTATTGTAAACTCATGCCTCTCCCCAAGTTTGCTTTGCGATCTTTTATGAGGGCTTCTGAATTTACTTCTGTAGAGACGTTCAAATCAACATTTTTAAAAAGTAAGTTAGGGTTGGGACAAAGGGATTTCCAGGTCTGGATTTGTTTGTGATAGGTGACTCCTGGAAAATCGTTTTGATAATTTAAAAGCGAAAGTGTGATTTGAAAATGTAAATGGGGCGCCCAATTGCCGTTTTCTGTAACTTTTCCGATCCATCCTAGACAAGCTCCCTTGCTTATTTTTTTACCGATGTTAACTTCTGCTATACTTTTTTTTGATAAATGACCATAAAGCGAATAAAATGTAATGTCTTTTATATCGTGCCGCAGTAGGATCATTCCCCCATATGCTTTATCACCCTCGTCATTGACCGCCATAACTACTTCCCCTTCATACAAGGCATGGACAGGTGTGGTAGCGGGAACCCAAAAATCAACCCCTAGGTGAATGCATCTTTTTTCCAGTCCTTCATTTCCGTATTTGTCATAGGCTGAAGACGTGTAAAGTGACCGAGGTTCTAAATATCCCCCGGCTATGAGTTTGTCAGAATTTTTTTTTTGGATTTGATTCAATTTAAATTGAAAGTGGTCCAAGTCATTAAAGGTTTCTTCTCTACCCACCCAAGAACTAGAAACACTTAAATCTAATGGAAATACTGAGGTTCTTTCTAAAGTTGGGAAGAGTGCTTGTAACGAAACTTCTTCCTGTTTTGCCCAGGCTACAAAATCAGAATAGTGGGGATGGGGCTCTAGTCCACAGGCTTCTCGAAATCGAAAATGTGCAAAGTCTGCAGTAATTGTGACCCACTTTTGAAGAAGCTCCCATGCTGGTTTTTCGCTAATCCCTAAATATTCATTAGTGGGGTTCTCTATTTTATTGATCGCAGATTTGGTAACAGACACTACAAGGCGCATTCCAATAAGTGTGTATAAAAGAGCAAGTTCGTTTTCTTCAAGTGGAAAAGAATCGTGATATCCTTTTACCAGCGGAAGTGCTGCCTCTAGCGGATCGGGAATGTCCATAATGGCATAGGCACAACAAATAGCAAGATCGTTTAGGGTCTGGGTGTGAATGGCGTCTCCGTAATCTATAAGTGAACAGATACTTGGACTGACTACATCCTCGGAGACGATGATGTTGTTATCATTTGCGTCGTTGTGCACTACACTTTTTCTCAGGGTTTGATACGTTTTTTGAATGTCCTTAAAGGAATCAATAAAAAACTGTAGCGTAGCTTTTTGTTTTTTATTAAAAAGACTCAAATGCTCTTCTACCCATTTCCCTTGGGCTAAATCCCATTCAAAATATCGGTGGGCATAGGGATGGTCAAAAGACTGCAACCGCTGGGTTAAACTCCCACAGGAGACCCCAAGACGATAGCGCAAGGTTTTAGTATAGGGGTTGACCTGACTCCAAACTCGCCCTGAAATCCATGACAACAAACGTATCGATCGTTTTTCCCCTTGGTCGTCATAAAAAACTGCAGTGGGATTTTGATGGAGGTCCTGTATAACCTGAGGTGCATCTTGCCCTTTGAGATGCAAAAGAATTTTTTGCTGAAAATCCAAATAATCAAAATCAACATCTTTGGGTGCAATTTTAAAAACATACCGCTTTTTCTCTGCAGTGGTTACTTTGAAATTTAAATCAATTTCACCTGGAAGTGGAAGCAATTCTCCTTTAATACCGTAGTGAGTTTCTAAAAGCTGAGCTGCTTTTTCTGTACTCCTATCACTATCGGACAAGTTTAAATGCAATTGTTTTTCTGTTTAAAATATCAAGATACGAAAATCTTAAAAAATCAGTAACTCCTAGTGCGAGTCTTCTTCTAAAGAATGGTACTCAAATATTTTTAAGTAGTTTAAAATATTATATTTATGATTTTCCCAATAGCTAAAAGAAAATGAAAGATCCTCACAAAGCTCCGCTTTGAAAATCAACAAAAGAAACTCCAGCATCACTCAAAATAAAAAGCAAGCTCTTTATTTTGAGCTTGCTTCGTTTCCACTTTTTGTTGATTTATTTGTGACCCAGGGAGGATTCGAACCCCCAACCCTCAGAGCCGAAATCTGATATTCTATCCAGTTGAACTACTGGGCCCTTTTTCTTTTTAAAAAAGTATTTATAATAATTGTTTTAAAGGGGTGAATTTACAAAAATTATTGACAGCTAATTCAAAGTCTCATGCTTTGTAACATCAATATTTACATCTTAAATAAAAAAATAGTATATTCGTTAACGTTTTTTTAACAAAATCAAAAATTATATGATGAAAACTAAATCTAAAAAACTGAAATTCAATGCCTTTTTATGGGCATTACTGATTCCAGTAATCACTTTTGCACAGCAATCGATCTCAGGAACGATAACTGATGCAGACACGGGAGAGCCTCTTCTGGGTGTGACCGTACTTGTTCAAGGAACGAACAAGGGAACCGTATCAGACTTTGACGGGAATTATCTCATCAATGGTCTAGATGCTGGAGATTATGTACTAGAAGTCTCTTACACGGGATATTCTAAACTTACCCAAGCAGTAACTGTTGGATCTTCTGACGTAACTCAAGATCTTCAAATGAGTTTTTCTGCTTCGGAACTTGACGAAATAGTCGTTACAGGAACTGGAGCGCCAGTTGCGAAAAAGCAACTAGGAAACAGTATTGGATCGATTACAACAGCTAGTCTGGAAAAATTACCCATCAACAGTTTCTCGGATTTATTAGCAGGACGTGAGCCCGGTATCGTGGCATTTCCTTCTGGTGGATTGACAGGTGAGGGTGCGCAAATCCGTATTCGTGGAAACGCTTCTTTATCTCAGTTGAACGAACCCATAGTCATTGTAGACGGGATTCGTGTTGACCGAGGCGGAGGATTCGGTGGTGGATTTGTTGGTTCTGGAGGGGGTGGTTCTACCTCTCGTCTAGATGATATCAATCCAGAATCTATTGAGCGTGTAGAAATTCTTAAAGGTGCCTCAGCGGCCACATTATTTGGAACTGAAGCAAGTAATGGTGTAATCCAGATCTTTACCAAAAAAGGTCAAAATGGTGCACCGCGTTTTGGTTTCAAGGCTACTCAAGGGTTTATCAATTATCCTATAGGGGCTGTACCTGACAATACAGGTTTTACAAGTAGTGCAGCAACTGCGGCTAATTTATCCCAATTTTATGGGTATACCATTAGACCTTATCAGTTAATCAGCACGAACGCGATGGAAGACCTGTATGAAACAGGAGTACAAAATACTATAAATGCAAATGTTTCCGGGGGTAATGAAAAAATTACCTACTTTACATCTGCACGATACTCTTATACTGATGGTCCTTTTGGTGCACAAGAAAGAAACGGTTATCTAGAAGGTCAAGAAACTAATGCAACTGACCTAGACCGATTGGCACAGTTTAATATTAACTTGAATATTAATCCAAATGATAAATGGAGTATTAGATTGACGCAAGGATTTACTTCGCGTTTTAGTACTACTGCTGAAAACAACAACAACATTTATGGGGTTGGGTCTTTGGCACAGTTTAGTAAACCTGAGCTTGCAAATGAAAACAATACCACTGGTACTATTGCCTTTGCAACAGTAGACGAAACACTTCAAGTTTCCATTGACTCAAAAGTGAGTAACTACAACGGAAGTATGGGAGTGAATTTTTATCCTACAGATTGGTTAAAAATTGACGCAACTTTCGGTTTAAACTATTCTAGCCAGGCTAGTACTAACTTTTGGCCTTTTGCATGGAATATCGATGGTTTTTCAGGAAGTCGTCCACTGGGACAGTTAAGTGCGGATACGCGAAACTTCTTAGCCCAAACAGGTGAATTAAAAGCTTCCTTTAATAACAACATTTCAAGTAATATAACGTCTAACTTAATAATTGGAGGGCAGTATATTTCTGAAGAAACTAAAGTTTTAGGTGCGCAAGGAACCGAATTTCCAGGTCCTGGATTTGAGGTAACCTCTGCTGCTGGAGTTCAGAGTGTATTCGAATTTTTCACCGAAAACATAACAGCTGGAATCTTTGCTCAGGAACAAATTGGATTTAGCGATCAGTTGTTTGTTACTCTTGGAGCACGTCTGGATGCCAACTCCGCCTTTGGTAGTGAGTTTAATGCAGCATTTTATCCAAAAGTATCTGCATCCTATATTCCTTCGGATTCTGCCAATTGGAATGACATAGGTCCCATCAGCTCATTACAGCTAAGAGGATCTTATGGACAATCTGGTCTTCAGCCCTTAGCATTTAGTGCATTGACGTCATACCAAGCCCTAGCATCCGCCACTGGAGCGGGTATTGCTCCAAATAACCTTGGTAATCCAGAGTTATCTCCTGAAATTTCCAAGGAGTGGGAAGTTGGATTTACAGCTGGTTTAATCGATGATAAAGTAAATCTAGAATTCACTTACTTTGATAGGGTTACCGAAGACGCACTTTATGCACGTCAATTTCCCCTCTCTGGAGGATTTAGAAATACGCAGTTAACCAACATTGGTGAACTTGCTGCTTATGGTATGGAGATCAATCTTAGTGGAACTGTAATCAGAACACAAGATTTAACTTTAAACCTATATGTAAACGGTGCTTATTACCGAGATCAAGTTGTAAGTTTAGGAGGAGCTCCACCATTAAAAGTAGGTGGTTCCTATCCAAGATACCGTAATTTCTTGATCGAGGGAGAAGCACCTGGAGCAAACTTCGGTGCACAGCTATTAGATGTTGGAGCTAACGAGCTCCCTGTGGACATTGCCAATTCAGACGGACTACCCGATACTAGAGATCAATTGATTTCCTATTTCACCGGACAAACACCCGATACAGTAGGAAGTGTTCCTACTTCTATTGGAACAGGAAGTGTACTTCTTGCAGATGAAGACGGAGATGGTGACTATTTAGATCACTATCTAGGAAAATCAACTCCAGACTGGACAGGTTCTTTTGGAGGTTCTTTGAGTTATAAAAACTTTACGTTAAGTACTACATTCGAGTACAAAGCAGGAAATTTTGTAATCAATAACCTTACAGATGCTTTCCGTCAAGCCAACGGTGCGATTGGACGGAACTTACCAACCTCTTCAAGAGTAGTAAGAGACTATACTACTGGGGGTGTTGATTCAGGATTCAATCCTCAAAATGATCCAAATGTACGAGTTGATGCACTAGACGAGTGGTTAAATGATACACTTGCTTTAGCTCCATTCTCTGGGTTAAACACACTAGAAAAAGCAGATTATATAAGTTGGAATGAATTGAGTTTAAATTACCAATTTACAGGTAGTATTTTAGATTCGTTCGGCTTAGAAACAGCTTCACTAGGGTTGTCAGGAAGAAATATAGCAATCTTTACAGGATATTCAGGGGTTGATCCTCGAATCAATTTTGTAGGTCGTGGAAGTGGCTCTAATCTAGATCAGAACTTTGGGCAAGGTATTGCTGCCTTTGGTTGGCCTGTTCCAAGACAAGCTATCATTACTCTTAAAGTAGGATTTTAAATAATGGAAAAAATGAAAAATATAAATACAATGAAAAAAACATTTATTCTTTTGACTTCCATCATTATGTTCCTCGGGTGTAGCTTGGATGCTAATAACCCGAATAACTTATTGGAAGAACAATTAGGTGTAAGTGCATTTACCCCCATGGTTAATGGGCTGGAAGGTGTTACCGTAAGAGCCTATGGAAATATACTTGCACCTTATTCGGTGGCAAGTGATGAAATGATCTGGATTGGGTCTCGTGACGCGTGGCAACAGTTAAATTTTGGAAATGTGGACAACATAAACAACGAGTTTGTGGATGCTGCCTTTTTCTATGTAGCTGAAGCGCGCTTCTGGGCAGACGATGTGATAGCTAGAGGAGAAGAATTTAGTACAACTGATGCCTTCTCTGCTGCAAATAGGACAGATTTAGCCAGAGCCTATTGGTATGGTGCTGTCACTTATATTGTAATTGCAGATATGTTTGACGATTTTGTTGTAGGTTCAAGAAAAACTGAAGCAGCACCTCCTGTGGGTCCCGGAAATATGGGGTCACTTTACGATACTGCTATAGGATATCTCAACAAAGCCATCGCCTTAAACGCAGGGCTTACATCAGCTCTTAAAGCAACTAAAGCGAGAGCTGAATTTTCTAAAGGGATTTGGGCAAAAAACAACCCTGTGAATACATCCAATCCTCTTGTAAGTTCTTCTGCTGCTGCTGCATTAGCTTCAGAAGCTTTAGCTGATTTAGGAGATGATTTCTCTGTAAACTTAGTTACTTCTGCCTCAGCACCTGAGACAATTGGCGGTTTGGATATTGCTGGAGAAGTAAATGATCGTCTTGAGATGAGGCTTTCAAATACTTATGTGATCTCTTCTGACGACAAACGTCCAGATGCTATTGGTGATAGTAACCCAGCAACAACTGTTACGCTTATGGATCCTATTGACAATATTGCAGATCCTGCTTTATACAATAATGTAGTCAACTTTACGGCTCCTGGATTATATCCAGAGTATCCTGTAGTTTCTGGTAGAGAAATGCACTTGATTATTGCAGAAAATGCTTTAGCAAATGGAGATAACGCAACATTCACAGCTCATATTAACAAAATAAGAGCATTGGATGGGTTGACTCCTTACAGTGGTCAAATAGATGCACAAGATTTATTGGAGCATTCTAGACGAGTGAACTTATTCCTTCAAGGAAGAAGAATATCAGATCACTATCGATTTGCTAGTCCTTCAGAATATTGGATTGGAAGTTCTCCAGCGATTAATTCGCCTGGTAGTTTCTTACCCATTACAATCTCTGAGATTCAATCAAACGAGAATATCAACTAGTAATTTTTGATATTGTTTAATAGAAAAACCCCTCACTTTCGTGAGGGGTTTTTTATTTTTAGGACCAGCAGAAAGCTTATTCCAAATCTTGTAGTAATTGCTTCATTTTTAATTCTAAAGAACCTATTGCAGCGGCATAACGTGTATCCCACTCTTCAAGTCGATCCGAAGACTTCAGTGCAATTTCATATTCCAAGCCAGGGAGAATCCAAGCAGCATATCCACTAAAAGGATCTGAAGAGGCATACAGCGATTTATACCACTTTCCAAAATACATTCCTTGCTCAGACAGAAAACTCTTCTCTAGAGAAATCAGTTGTTGGTTTAAAGCACGTTGGTCTTTTTTGGAAAGACCCCCTTCCTCTAAAAACGATTGTAGCTGAGTTGTAAGTATTTTAGAAGTAACTTCAAGGGAACGGATGGCAGCAGTTGAACTATTAAATCCTTCGAAGTTTTGATCATACCCTTTAATTTTGTTTGTTGCATTTGTAAAATGTAGTTTCAAATCGTATGCATATCGGTTTAGGTTATAAGGGATTAGTTCAGCATTAGCCATGCGCAATGCCATCAAGCCCGCCATGTGTT
>Ga0181559_10000664_pt1 | contig 32706 bp, 35 predicted proteins | sample 011ome_21_FD_133752 | JGI IMG/M metagenome (GOLD analysis project Ga0181559, IMG submission 133752) | Coastal salt marsh microbial communities from the Groves Creek Marsh, Skidaway Island, Georgia - 011508AT metaG (megahit assembly) | ecosystem: Environmental > Aquatic > Marine > Intertidal... | reverse complement strand
GAATGGTCCATTTTATATTGACGGAGACAAAGTAAGATTCAGAGACGGATTCCCAACAAAGATTGGTGGCTGGGAAAAAGAAACACAATATGGCCTTTCCTCCGATGGCAATGCAAACTACACAATTACAGCAACTGCCATAGGTTTTGTTCTCAGCATGCTTTATTGGCGTGCCATAACAGATGGTGAAGACTATTTGGCACTCGGAACTCACAATCACTTGATGGTTAACGAGAACCAAGCCTTATACGATATAACTCCTCTGCGTAAAACTTCATCCAGTCTGTCAAATCCATTTGCGACTGTTGACACTAGTTCCGTCATAACTGTTACGGATACAGCCCATGGTGCATTGGACGGAGACTGGGTAAGAATAAGAGGTGCCAGTGCGACCAATGGCATTCTCGCAGACACTATCAATGCAGCCTATGGCTATCAAATATCTTACATTGATGCGAACACTTACACAATTGATGTAGGAACAGCAGCAACCAGCACAGGAACAGGTGGTGGAACAGTCAATATTGATTATTTAATTGGTGCGGCTGCTGGATTAGGAACTCAAACATCAAATGCTGCACTCGGTTGGGGTGCTGGTGGATGGGGATTAGGAACTTGGGGAACTCCTCGGACAATCTCTACGAGTCTGCGTTTGGAAAACTCACAATGGACTTTGAACCAATGGGGTGAAGACATAATAGCAACTGTTCGCAGTGGTGCTATATATTATTGGGACACTTCCACAGGCGTTGGAAGCAGAGCTGTTGCAGTTTCTAGTCTTGGTGGTGCTTCTGATGTTCCTGATGAAAACAGGATGACGACTGTTTCTTTCCCTGATAGGCATTTGGTTTCTTGCGGGTGCACACCTTTGGGTGGTTCGGACATTGACCCGATGCTTGTGCGTTGGTCTGACCAAGAAGATTATGCAAACTGGACGCCATCAGCAACCAACACAGCAGGTGATCAGAGGCTTGTTGTCGGGACAAAGATAACAGACGTGATATCAACTCGTGATGAAACATTCATCTCTACGGATGAAGCAGTTTACGGGATGTCATTTGTTGGCCCACCATTCACTTTTGCATTCCGTTTGTTGGCTACGAACTGCGGAGCCATAGGCATGGGTGTTATGGGGAATGTTGATGGGGATGTTTACTGGATGTCTAATGAAACATTCTTCATTTACAATGGTGCTGTTCAAGAGTTGCCATGCCCAGTTAAGCACTATGTATTTGACAGAATGCAAAAGAACTATTCAGATAAATTTTTCTGCGCACTGAATAAAGATTTTGATGAAGTTACTTGGTTCTATGTCAGCACTGACGTCTCAGCAACAACTCCTGACCCAGAGCCTGATTCTTATGTAACATATAATTACAGAGATAATGCTTGGTCAATCGGGTCAATGTCAAGAACCGCATGGGAAGATGCATTTGGCTTCCGGAAAGTTCCTTTTGCTTATGATGAAGACGGAGATCTTTACAATCACGAAACTGGAACAGACGCTGATGGTGCTGCTATGACTGCATTCATTGAAACTTCACCAATGGAAGTTTCTCAAACTGGTGATGATTTGATGCTTGTTGATAAAGTTGTGCCTGATGCAACAATGACAGGTTCTTTGAATATGACTGTAAAGTCAAGAAAATATCCTCAAGATGTTGATATTACAAAAGGACCATTTACTATTTCGTCAAATTCAACTAAAGTAAGTCTGCGAGCTCGTGGTCGCCAGATAGGATTCAAATTGGAAAGTTCCTCAGTCGGAGATAGTTGGCTGGTTGGTGATTTCAGAGTTAACGCAAGGCAGGATGGCTTGAGATGAGTAGAATAAATGTAAGATTGCCACAACCACCAAGAGCCTACGAGCAAGGCTGGGCACAAAGGACGATCTCCACTTTGGAGTTGCAGTTGTCTGAGATCAACTCAGCAGCAAACACAACCCCATTTCAAACATCAAATGTCACAAAAGATTATGTTTTAGATGCAGATTCAACAACTTTAGCTGAGGTTGCCGATGTTCTTGGCACTCTCATAGAAGACTTAAAAGGGAAAGGAGTAATCAGCTAATGGCAGACGTAACAGGACAACCAGGAGCATTGACAGGCCTGACCCTAGAGGAAGAATCAGATAAGCCTGTTATTTATGGTGTTTATCAAACAAGGTCTCAAACGCCACAAATGGATTTGAGCAATTTGCAGAATGTTTATGGAACTTCTGCGATGCCTGTATTCAACTGGGTTCGCACAATCCAAACAGGAACCAGAAGTTATAATCCCAACAGCGACTCTGACAGGGAGATGCTTGAGGAATACCGTAGGCTGACTGAAGAACAAGGTGCTCCTCCAGGACTTCCTGATTGGTCAGAGATCGGCAAGCAAGCAGTAATAGGCGTAGCCAGCCAAGTCGGTCAACAAGCAGCATCTCAAGCAGGTGCCGCACTTTTTGATCCTTACTTAGCAGGCAGCACAACAGACAAACTTTTGGCAGGTGTTGGACAAACTTTTGGATCTACGCCATCACAGCTTGTTTCTTCAACTCAAAGTTCAGCATTCTCAAATCTTTCCGAATTGCCTAAAAACAATATTGTTGTTCCAGAACTAGCAAACAGAAAAGTAGCAGAAGCCACAGGCAACTTAGACCTTTTCAATGCATTGGGTGATGATGCAGGAAAATCAATCGGTGATAATGTAACTTCTTACACCGCAGACGAACTTTCAAAGGCAGGTGTCACTGTTGATAAAGCAGGCAAAGCAACCCTAAGCGAAGGAGCAAAAGGAAATATCACCTCCGAAGCAATCACAGCCAGCTCTTCAACACCGACTTATCTTGAACAGGTTGGTGATAGGCTTTATGGGACTGAAGCAGCAAAAGCCAACTGGTCAGGTGCCGCAGGTGCTGGAATTATCAACTTTGGTGTTCAGCTCGCTATGGGCGAGGATCCTGAAAAGGCAGCAAAGTCTGCAGGTGCTTCAGCAATCGGAACAGCAGTCGGTAATGCTCTGCTTCCTGGAATCGGAGGAGTTATCGGTGGTGTTCTTGGTGGAATTGTAGGTGGCCGAGTTATTTGTAATGAGTTGTGCCGTCAAGGCATGATGACTCGTAAGCAAGTTGTTCTTGATTACCGATTCACTCGTGACTACCTAACCCCACAGCATGTTAATGGTTATCATGTTTGGGCTGTCTGGATGGTCAAGCAAATGCGTAAAGGGAAACTTGTTAATTTCTGGAAACATGTTGCTTGTCACAGGGCTAATGAGATCGCTTACATTTACGGAGAGCGAAACAAGCCTGATTATCTAGGCAAAGTTTATCGTCGCATCTTCGAGCCAACTTGTTGGGTCATCGGTGCATTTTGTAAGACCACAGACTGGTCATCACTCTACAAGCCAAAGGAGATTTTATAATGGCTCGTGAACCAATGAAAATGGATGGTGCGACTGCCAATCCTCTGGCTGCAATGCCTGCTCAAGGTCGTGAAAATTTAATGAAGTCGTCTGAAAGCATCCGTGCTGTTCTGATGGCTCGGTTAGCAAATATGGGTCCAGAAGAGTTGCGGATGCTTGATTCAGCAATCACCCCAGAAGTTGCTCGTGTTTTGATGAAGTTGTTGCCTGAGTTGCAAGAACTCGTTGAAGCAGTAGCAGGTCAAGGTGCACAAATGCAGCAACAGCGTAGAGCACCAGCTGGCGGTATGCCTCGTGAGATGGGTGCTCTTGGTAACATGTAATGGAAATAAGGAGAGCTGGCCCACTTGATTTGAGTGCTTTGATTGGTATGTTAGCAGAAATGCATGAGCAAACTGAAATACCGACTCCACCAATCAATAGCGAAAAGATGATAAATAAAATCAATGAGGTCATACACAGAGGTGTTGTATTTGTGGCATTAGATGAAGGAAATGAATTGATGGGTTCTGTTGGAGGGATGGTAGGTCAAGACTGGTGGTCTGATCAACCTTATCTTGCAGACCTTTGGTTTTATGTTTCACCGAAGCATCGGAAAGGAACAATAGCACTAAAACTAATTAAAAACTTTATCGAAACAGCAAATGACGCTAAACTAACTGTGAGACTGGGTCACATCTTCTCTGGCGATCTTGAGCGTAAAGACAAATTTTTTGAGCGTCTAGGAATGACCAAGGCTGGCTCAGTATTCGTGGAGGCATAAATGGGTGGCTTTTGCACAACAGGCACTGAAAATTTACCTACCTATGAAAATGTCCTTACAGGGACAGACATCCCTGAGTGGGTTTCAGCAGGTGGCAAAATACTTTTTGAGCAAGCAGGAGAGCTAGCCAAAAGTCCTTACCCAGGATATCAAGGTGCACGGATCGCTAGTTATGACGGGAAAAAATTAACACCCGAAGAAAGACAGGCTTTTGATCTTTTGACTAGTGGGGCTGAAAGTTATCAGCCTTATGTTGACACAGCATATCAAGCAGCAACAAGGCTTGGTCGTGGTTATGATGCGGCCACTAGGTCTCAGTTGATGGGTCCAGGATATGGCGGTGCGACTCGTGGTCAACTCACTGGCGGATCAGCTCCAGGATACAGAGGCATGACCTCTAGTCAATTGATAGGAAAAGCCCCAGACATAACAGGTTACACTGGCCAAATGGGTCGTCAAGGTGCTTTGACCAGAGGCGAACTTGTTGGTGATTATCAAGGTGCGACTCGCGAACAATTAACTGGTCCAGGATTTACGCTTGAATCAGCACAACCATTTTTAGATATTTATCAAGGTGCAGCAGACCCAGCAGTTCGTGAAGTTGAGCGTCAAATAGCAGCACAACAAACAGCAAACAGAGCCCAAGCAGCAAGAGCAGGTGCATTCGGTGGCTCAAGAGCAGCAATCTCAGACATTCTGACTGCCTCTGAAGGTGCAGCAAGAGCAGGTGACATCCGCTCTCAAGCAGCACAACAAGGCTTAGGGTTCGCAGCACAACAATTTGAAGCAGACAGAGCAGCACGCTTTGGAGCTGAGCAAGCACTTTCCGCACAAGCAGAAAGAGATCGTGCCGCAAGGTTCGCAGCTGAATCAGACCTCTATGGCAGATTCGCTCAAGACAGAGCATTCGGTGCAGAGATGTCAATGGCAGACAGAGCTGCTCGTATGGAACAAGCCGAGCGTGATAGACAAGCAAGATTCGGTGCAGAACAAGCTGGTCGTTCCGCATACGAAACTCGTATGGCGCAAAGAGAAAGAGATCGGGCTGCACGCTTTGGAGCTGAAGATGTTCTCCGTCAAAGATACCAACAAGATCGTGAGGCTAGGTTCGGAGCAGAAGCAGCACAACGTGCCGCATACGAAACTCAAGAAGCCTCTCGCCTCCGTCAAGCAGAACAACTGCAGTCTTATGCACCTTTAGTTCAAGGACTTCAGGAACAAGCAGCATCAGGCATGCTTTCGGCTGGTGAGGCTCGCAGGAAACTTGATCAGATGGCTCTTGACCTCGCATATTCAGATTATGTTGAGCAAAGAGAATATCCATTCCAGATGTTGAATTTTGCAATGGGTGCTTTGAAAGGTGTCCCATATGAAACGACTCAATATTCGCTCTCGCAAGGTCAGCAATATGTTCAGACTCCGTCAATCTACGGCCAGACTCTTGGTGGTCTGGGGGCATTGGCCTCCGCATATTATATGAGTCAGGGGAGATAATTGAATGGCTATTGGTGATAACAAAGTTTTAGGAGCATCAGGCACAAACATTCTCAACCTCCCACAAGGTGCATTGAAGGCTCTCGGTGGTCAAGAGAACTTTCAAAATGCTATGCAGCTCGCTCAGGCTCTTCAGCCAGCCCCAAAGCCTATTGATCCTGCATTGCTTTCATTTATATATTTCTCTCAAATGGCAGCAGAAGCCTCCAAGCCAGGAGCCACTGCTCTGGGTGCAGCCAGCACTGCAGCATTGACTCCAGCACAATACTTGATGAAAGATTATGAGCGTCAGCGTGACAGAGAAGAAAAACTTCCAGCCACTGCTCTTCAGATCGCCAACTTGATCAAGCCAGCCAAAGGCACTGGTGTAAATTTACAATGGAAAAAACAAAACCCAGTCACGAATGAAGATGGATCCGTAAAGATGGATCAAAATACTGGTGCTGCAGTTTATAACTGGGCACAAGTTGATGGTGCAGGAAATGTCGTTCAGACCCAACAGTTCCCAGACCCAACATCTGCTGCCAAGCCTATAACACTGTATAATAAAGATGGCGAGTCTGTTCTGGTCACTCCAGGAACACAAGCCTACAAAACTGCGACTTCAGATGCTGAACAAGGTGGTGGGTTCTTCTTGACCAGCAAGCCTAAAACTCCTAGCAAGCCGAGCACTTATGTAGTCACTTCTGATGAAGGATTGAATCTTGGCGGTGTGAAATATGAAAAAGGTTCTGAAGTTCTGCTGAACAATGATCAAGCCAACACATTCAGCAACTTGATAGCAGAGCCACCAAAAACAGAAACATATAAAACGAGTGGCTCAGGAACTTTGGCTAAATATATGTCTGCGGAAGATGCAAAGAAATTTGTCATCGGTCTTAATTTGCCAGAAACTTCCCCGAACTTTCAAACTATCGTTGATAGGCTCACAGCCAAAAATGATTCTCAAATTGGCCAACCTATTTCAGATGCTGGCGTTTTCCTAGAAGTTGTGCCTTTCATGAAAGGTGATGAAGTCATCAATCTCATGTTAACCCCATCAAAGACTGCAGCAACACCATTCTTTACGACATATGTTGAGAAGCGTCTGCCGCTGATTGCCAAGGCTTCTGACACCTACAATACGACTGCTCGTGAGGTTCTCCCGAGAGTTGACGAAGCACTGACGCTTTTGAAATCAGGCAAAGTTGAAACAGGCAAGTTGACACAAGTCATGATGCCATTCAAGCAAGTCTTTAATCAGGCTTTCGGCATCAATGATCCTGAGATTGTGGGTCTTGAGACTTTGCAAGCGACATCAAACTTCTTGGCTCCGAAAATGCGTCCTGTCGGGTCAGGCTCAACCTCCGACATGGAATTCAAAGCCTACCAACAAGCAGCATTGTATCTCGGTAACACTCCTGAAGCCAACTACATCTCTCTTTATGCTTTCAAGAAAATGGCTGAAAATGGTGTCAGACTGAATCAACTTGAACAAGAGATGCTGACATCAAACGAATACACAAACATGAGAGCAGTCAATGAAGAATTGAATAAATTTGACCGAGGCATTTTTGAAAAATACACAGGAGACCCAGAAGACGAGGCTGCTGTGCTTGAGTGGTATAACAGTCTTGATGATGGTGCTGTTGTAATTAACAATGGGATCTTTGATTCCAAATCACCATATATAATTAAAGGATGGGGGTCATAATGGGTGGAATAGCATTACCTGATGGAGCAGGAGCTCTCGGCAATCCGTCTGCAAACCCGACACCAGAAGGTCAACAAGTCGCAGAGGCAAATGAAAAGAGCCTTTGGGAACAGATTGCTTCTCTTCCTGGAGGGATTTATGCTGCAGCCACTGGCGAAGGCATCCCGATTGAATTCCCCAACATCCCCGAAACAACTGAGATGGGGGACAATGCTCCAGGATTTTTTGAAGCATTCATGATGAACAACAAATTGATGTTCGCCAGAGATGATTTCGGTAAGGCTGAGATCATGCAAGATGCTTTCAAAGATGACGAACGCTGGGGTGGAGTTTACACCGACAAATTTGACAACCCTATGATTGTCTGGAATGGCAAACCATATTATGTCAACAAACCAGGATTTTCAGGCCAAGACATCGGGACATTTACTGGCGAGATAATTAAGTTCGCACCAGCCACAAAATTTGTCGGTGGAGCCAAAACTCTAGGCCAAACAATCTTGCGTGGAACTGGTGCATACGGCACGACTGAATTGGCAGGTCAGGCTGGTGAGGCTATGCTTACTCCTGAAACAACTGCAGCTAAAGACAGGTCAATTGAAGACTTAGCAGGTGAAGTCGGCACATCTACGGCTATTGGCGTGGGTGTTGATGTTTTGATGCCACCTATCGCTAAAGGTGTCAAGACTGTTGCCAAGGCATCAGGCAAAGCAGTCCCAGAGGGTGTCAGAACAATGTTCCCTCGTTTCAAGCCAGAGATTTTACAAGAATCAAAATACCCACTGACTCAGGGTCAGCGGACAGCTGCACTGCCTGATGCAAGAACAGGTCAGATAGGTCAGAAGACAACACCACAGCTTGAAGAAGAAGACATCATGCGATTCTCTGCTTCAAGTCAACCGACAGCCACAGGCATCATCCGAGCATTTGATGAAGACCAGTTGGCTCAGATTCGTGCAGACGCAAAAATACTTCAAGAAGAATTTGGCTCAGGTCAGGCAGGAGTTCTGGGTGCAGAAGACATCCCAACAGCTGCAGCAGAAGAGATCCAAGCAGGTGTTACAAAAACCGCCCAAAGCCTAAAACAAAGAGCAAGCAAAGCCTATGAAGTTGTTCAAGGTGCTGATGTTCAGCCAGTGATGGGTCGTCAAGGTGTTATGGACACTTCTCAGGCTGCATTGGATTCTGTCCTCAGCCCACAAGGTCTCGGAATCACTCAGCGTGAACTTGACAGGATGCCAATCCTGAACAAAGAAATTGCTTACCTCAGGAAGATCAACAGGCTCTCTCAAAATCCGAACTTCAAAGGCTCTCCGCTCAACATCCTTCATGGCTACCAAAAAAGCCTTAACAGAGCAGTGCGAACAGCTGAACAAGGTTCGCCAGAGGCTTTGGCTCTCGGGAAGATTAAAGAGCAAGTTGATCAGGCAGTCTTCAATGGCATTGAGACAGGCTTGATAACAGGTGATGAATCAGTCTTGAACTCGCTGAAAGAAGCCACAGATCTTTACAGACAGTATATGGGTCTCACAGGCAAAATGACAGGCAGGGATGCTCAAGAAAAAGCAGCAAACAAAATCCTAGAGCAAATCACCAACCCGAACTTTACACCCAAGCAGGTGGTAAACTCTTTCTTCGGTCATGCAAAATTCAACCCGAATCAATCAATGGGTCTGGTGCTGAAGAAGTTGAAAGGCATCCTGCCACCCGAACAGTATCAAGAAGTGGTTTCATTAGCCAAAGACGCTGTTCTTGAGAAAGCATTCTCAGGCTCTGGCAAGTCAGGTGTCACCCGAACAAACATCGTAAATAACTACAATGATGTGTTCGTCAAAAACAAAGCAATCACAAGCCTGTTGTTCAATGAAAAAGAGTTGGCTCGGATCGGACAGTTCCGCAATGATGTAATGCCTACGCTTTGGGCTGAGATCAAACTTAACCCATCAGGCTCAGGCTACACAGTTCTTTCAGGTTTGGCTCAGCAAGGTCTTTTGAACTATGCACGGGTCATACCGATCGTTGGCAGGGAGGCTGTTGAGAGCATTCAAGACATTGGTGCCGCAGGAACCGCAAGAGCCGCAACTCGCCAATACCTCAACAGAGTCAACAGACCTCTTTTCTCGGATGTTATTCAATCAAGCATCCGTCCAGAAGTCGTAACAGAAGAAGTGACAGAGGAGCAGATTTCACCTTCAATTAAATCAATCGTTGATGCAGCACCAGCGTCAGTGATTGAAAAGTTGAACGAAGCTGCGTATCCGTAATGCTTGCAGAGTTAGCAGCTGCAAATGCCGCATTTGCAGTTATAAAGCAGTGCGTCCAAAATGGGCGAGAGTTGACTGCAGCTGGCACAGCGATAGCAAATTTCGTAACAGCCAAAGAAGAACTCCAACGTAAAGGCAATAAGAAAAAAGGCAAAGGTGTTGGGGGTCATGATCTTGAAGAGTTTATGGCTCTTGAAAAGATCCGTGAACAAGAAGAGCAACTGAAGCAAATAATGATATACACAGGTCGTCCAGGATTGTGGCACGACTGGCAGAGGTTTCAGGCTGAGGCTCGCAAGTCTCGCAGAGTCCAAGAAGAGTTGGCAAAAAGAAAAAGAGAAGAGTTGCTTGAAGCAATAGCCGTTGGTGGCTTGATAACTGTTATCGCTGCAGTTGTGGTTGCATTCTTCTGGTGGCTTTATATCATGAAGCAGTCAAGATAGATTGAAGTTCTTCCCAGTCTTCTTTCTTCATGTTGCCAAGTTTTTTGTATGAAAGAAGATTGAAAAAGTCTTGACGGGATGGACGCTCAAAAAGCCTCTTGGCATCTCGGCCATGAATGAGACCAACAAAGTCCCGACCTACCCTCAACAACACCCAGCATTGGCCTTTGTGTTCGTCGTATTCCTTTAGCCAAAGCGATTGATTCAATTTAAGGCCTGTGCTCATGCGACTGCGTGGCCAGTCTTTCATATACTTCAATTCAATCCAGCCAGACTTGCCGTCTTTGATGTAATGAACATCGGGCATGCCTTTCATAACTCTGTTTTCAACACGATACATTTTCATGCCTTTGAGGGAAGTCCTCAGCAATACCCAAAAATTCTTTTCACTCATAGCGACCATTCTCCAGTTGTTTTGTTATAATTTTTATCATTTGCTCTATGTGCCTTATTATTTCGGGATCTGTTGCCCTATCCCGAATCTCAATCAGCCTTTGTCTCAACTCACTCTTCGTCATCGGTCAAGAAAAGCGAGATGGGATCTTTGGTGACGACATCTGCGAGGCTCTTTTTGCTTTGCAGTGCTTTAATGATTTTGCTGTCAATGGTTTTTGGAGCCTCAATATCGATATAAGTGACATTGTTCTTTGTTCCGATGCGGTGGCACCTGTCTTCAGATTGAAGACGAGTCTCAAGGTCAAAACTATTTGAATAGTAGATTGCACACTCTGCGGCAGTCAATGTCAGACCAATTCCTCCTGATTGCGGTTGACCTATGAAGTAGCGAACTTTCGGGTCATTCTGAAATCGCTCTACGGCGATCGCTCGTTGGTCGTTTGACACATCCCCGTGGTAAGCAACAGCCAAGTCACCTAAAGCACGCTCTATGGCTCTTAAATCAGCCTTAAATCGTGCCCAGATGATTACTTTGGTGTCAATGTCGCTAAGAATATCCAAAAGAGCCTGCATTCTGGGATTTTTCTCGTCAATGGGCTTGACTTCTTCTTCAGTCGGGAACCACCCACAAACAATCTGCTGAAGCCTCAAAAGCCGAGTGATGGTCTCTGGTGCATCAATGTGTTCGCCTTCAAGTTCGGCTATGAACTCTTTACGCAGTTGATCATACAACTTGCGTTGCTTCGGAGACAAGTCAACAGGGTGACGCTGATATATTTTGTCAGGCAAGTCTAGGCAGTCTTTTTTCAAAACTCTGAATGAGTGGCCTTCAATGTTCTTTGTCAACTCATCAACATTCTGATAGGAAACTATCTGCTTGTTCTCATAGCCACCCATGACACAATATCTGGCTCGGAAAGAATAAAAACTGTCATAGCCTAAAATGTGAGGGTCAAGAAACTTGAACTGGCTGTAAACATCTTCTGGTCCTTTGGTCACTGGAGTGCCTGTCATTATGCGACGATATTTAGCCATCTTTGAAAAACGAGTGATGATCTTTGTTCGTTTGGCTCCTGGACGCTTGATGCGGGAACTCTCGTCAACAACTAACAATACATCATTGCTGAGCAGGACTCTGTTCATCAGCCTTGTTGCTTTGTCACTGACAAAAGCCTCAACATTGAAGCTGAAGACTTTGAGAGTCTCTGTTTCAGCCAACACATCCTCAAAAGCATCCATTTCTTTTTTGCGCATGCTTGCGTGGTAGTAAACTGCTCTGGTCGGACACCAATCAGGCATGTGATCGGGAATCTCTTTGCTCAACCAGTTTCGGTGAACACCATTCGGGGCAATCACGACTAGGGCTGTGATCTTGCCTTTGCCGTAAAGATATGCCGCATTGTCAATCACGACTTTTGTTTTGCCTGTGCCTTGCTCCATCAAAAGTGCAAACGAGTCTTTGTCTCGGGAAAGATAAAAGGCTTTACGCTGATGACCAAAAGGACGAGTCTTGAACATGAAGTCGCCGAGATCTTCAGCTGGCTTGTCTTTTTCTTCTCTGTTCTTTTCAGCCTCACGCAAAGTCTGGATATAATTATCAAGGATAGGACTGGCCTCTTCAGTCCATTCAGCCTCTGGCCAAAATTTATGAATGTGCTCTAGGTTGGCACCAGTCGGTGCAAAAAGCAAATCCCTCCCCACCCACTTTTTGAATCCTGGGAGGGAAGAGAGTTTTTGGATTGAGTTGCCATCAAGTTTCGTTTTGGCTAGGCAATATTTGCCGTGAGCCTTTTCAATAATCATCCCCAATCTTTCTTATCTCCGTTTTCTTCGTTTTCTTCGTAACCAGCAAAATACTGCTCGGTTTCTTCTTCCGTCAACTCTTCAATCCTGATTTGACAATAGTGTCCGAACTCGTTAGTCCCATCAATGTAATAATGAGGGTTGCGTGGGCGACGATAGTAAGAATCCATCCCGCCACGCACAAAAGGTGAGCCACTGCCTGAATATTTCTTCATGCTGCTGCCCCCATGCTTTCCCGCTCGATGATCTTTGGGCGGTTGACCACAGTCTGCTTCTGGCCGTTGTATTCGTCGTGAGCCTTCACAGTAAACTTCGCTTTGATTTTGAAAGCGATGCGACGATCAGCACTCTGCTCAGAAGTGTGGATTCCTGTTCCGATAAACTTGTAGGCATTGCCATCTGCGTCCTCAATCATATACATGTATGACCGACCAAAATCATTATCAAAAGAAGTGATGAGCCGAGCAAAGCCTTCAACCTCAATACGCTCACCAACCTCACCAACATGAGTGGAGGCTGCACGCTTGTCACCAATGGCTTTGGCTTTTGCGGCACGCTCGTCGGCGAAAGACTTAGCAAGGTCATGCGCACGACCCTCGTCAGTGCGAACGAACTCGCGAACAGTTTTCTCACCATTCGGGGCAGAGCCATCGCTGTAGTGTTTGCAGCGACCAATGAACATCTCCACAACACCAACCTCATCAATCACGAAGATCCATGCCTTACGACGAGCACGACTGCCCCAGTTGTCAACATAGTTGACTTCACCAGACCCAACCAGGCCTTCGCAAATGATTGCATACTGGCCTTCAGCAACATCAACAGAATTGTCCCAAGCAGTGCATGGTCCAACATGATGGCTGCCAGTGCGAACACGCTTTTCAAAAAATGCAGCCTGACCTGATGACTTGAAAAAGCCACCATTGTTAACAAGACCTTTGAGGCTGCGGAACATTTCCTGATCGTAATCTGTCATCCATTTGAAGTTCATGATTCTTTCCTTTCTCAATTAAGCAGAGGCTGCAAGTGGCTCAATCAACCAAGCGTCTTCGCTCTTGGGATCGAACTTCGGGTTCTCAACCACAAAGTAGTTGTGGACGAGTTTGTTCTTGTGTGGAGTCGCTTCCATGGCGATCCATGCGTCAGGGTTCTGGTTGTCAATGGTCGTGAAGTCACGAGTGTCAACAACGATGAAATGCTTTGTGATCTGGATCACATACACCTTGCCAGGAAGAAGAAGTTTGAGGAAATTTTCCAACTTCATCTTTGACTTGTTGCCAGCACCAACACTTGAGATCGGGAACCATTCACCTTTGACGCCAAGAGCCTTGCATGACTTCATGAGGTCGGTGTTGGTGATGCCTTTGGCATGACGCTTGCCACGAACTTTTTTGGCAACCTGATAGGCTGGCTCGTATGAAGTTCCGCAAGCAACTGCGATGGCATATGGACCACACCAAGTTTTGCGACTGTTGCCGATCCAGTCAGTGATTGCACGGCGATTTGGAGTATGTTTTTCCATGATATTTTCCTTTCTCAAAATGGGAACAATTTCCCTTACTCTGTTAGTATCGCTCTTTCTGGGTAAAAAGGCAACAAAAAAATAACAAGAAAGTGTTTTTTATATTCAACAAATTCAAAGACTTATGAAAGTTTACGAATTTTTTCTACATAAATCTTTCTGAATCCTGCTTTGATTTGGCCTTTCACGAGATACCAATCACCAAGTCTGCCATCCTCAACTATGGGCTTGCCCATGCGTGAATATTTGAAACGATCAATGGTTGAAATGATTGGGCCAGTGTCATCCTCAAAAGTCACATTCAGCCATAGGTTATTGTTCTCAACTCTGCGACCGCCACGCTTGGCTAGATTGACTGTCTCATTCATGTCCCGCAAGTTCTTCTCTTTCAACTTCCCGAAGAACACAAACATTCCTGGATTGTCAGCGTCCAAATCAATGATGTCAGTGATGGGTGAAACAATCTTGTGTGCGGCTGGGTCAGCCTTGATGTGTCCGAACCTTCTCTCACACTCAAAAATATCGTCGTAGGGTGTGCTCCCGTTGTCCAGGAGCGATTCTTGGCGAGGAGTCAGAGGTTGGGCCATCTCACGTCTGTTAACGATGTCCTCAGCCATTTTTGGACCGATACCTTTGATACCGATCAAACCACCGATCAACTCACCATCTTGCACCGACCAGTTGGCCTTTGATTTGAATTTGTCAAATGACTTGTAGTTGAGTCCTTCTTTAACAACCTCACGCAAAAGCCTGACAGCTTGTTCGTCATCTTTCACATTGCGGAGGCAAGCAGCAGCAAACTCCAGAGGAAACTTGCTCTTCAAAACGCAACACCAATAGCTGACTAGGCCATATGCGATTGCATGTGAGCGGTTGAATGCCCATGAGCCCATTGTGTTAATGTTGTCCCAAATGCGTTGGGCTTGGTCTTCAGGGATGTCATTCTCAGCTGCACCAACTTTGAATCTTTCCCAGAATGTGTCAAAGTATTCTTTGCCGTATGACTTGGACATTGCTTTGCGGAGGGTTGATACATCTTCCCATGACAACTTACCCACATCTCTGGCTATTGTCATCACTTGTTCCTGATACACCACGACCCCATTGGTCACCTTTGTGATGGCCTCAGTCATTGGGTGAAGATACTCAACTGGTGCCGCACCTGTGTGGCGTTTGATGAACTGAGTTGTGCCTCCTGAGTTGAGTGGTCCAGGACGAGCCAAAGCAGTGATTGCTGCGATGTCTTCAAACTTATGCACTTTCATCTGACGAGTCACAGACTGCAATGCGTAGCCTTCAAACTGAAAGATCCCTGCATATTTTTCGTCGTTCAGGACTTTGAATGCCTCTTCATCCTCAAGAGGATATTTTATCAACTGATCACGAGTCCACCCAACCTGATCAAGAACATCTTGAAGCACCGATAAAGTCCTCAAGCCCAAAGCATCAATCTTCAGCAGATTAAGATCCTCTGCGTCCTTTTTGTCAATCTGGGCTGCACCTGTTTGGCCTGACACCGAACAATATTGGCTGACGGGATATTCAGTGACAATGATACCTGCGGCATGAACGCCATTGTGTCGGGCATGATTCTCCATGTCTGCGGCAACTTTGATCTGAGGATATTTCTCAAGCACCTTTCTGCCAACATCAAGTTCGTTGAATGTGTCAAGAATGCAAAACGCTGCACGAGAGTCACCAGAACTGCGTTCAATGATTGCACCTTTGAGGTCGTTCACTTCCCATGCTGGAATGCCAAGTTCTTTGGCAACTTCTGCGATTGTGCTTTTGGCTTTGTAGCGAGAGACTGTTCCTAAGTGGGCAACCTTTTCCGCACCATACTTTTGCCTTAGATATTCAAACACCATCTCTCTGCGGTCGTCCTGAAAATCAATATCAATATCAGGCAAGTCTTCACGAGTGATGTCAATGAATCTCTCAAACAGCAAGTCATGCTGAATCGGGTCAATGTCTGTGATGCCTGTGAGGTAGCAAACTAGTGAGCCTGATGATGAGCCTCTGGCTGGTCCAACGAGCATGTGTTCTTTGGCGTAGTTAATCATGTCAGCGATGACATAAAAATAGTCCTCAAACTCTTTTTCTGCAATCAACTTCAACTCTCGGTCAAGACGAGCCTCATAAACTGGGTCAGTGAGGTCAATGTTGCGTGGTGGTGCACCTTCCTCACACATTTGGCGCAAAGTCTTTTCAGCGTGAAATGAAACCATCTGTGCGGTTGGCAAACTTGCGTCGCACATCTCAGCAATCTTGTAGGTGTTCTCAATGGCTGACTCTGGTGCCCATGGCACTGCGTCTCTCCACTCCCACTCATTGAGGATGTGCATCTGGGCTGTGCGGTCTGTGCGGTTGCGACCGACCAACACCTCGTATGCCTTTTTGTCTGTGGTCTTGGGATAAAAGTTGTCAGAGGTGGCCACGACTTGAAAGCCTTTTTTCTCTGCGAAGTCCAGAGCCTTGCGGGTGCTCATTGGATTCAACTCAATATAAAGAGTGTCTTTTTTGGTCAAAGGCAACAATCCCCAATCTGGGTTCGTTCCACTTAAAATTATAACATTGTCGCTGATATCAAATAAGTCCTCGTAACTGAGACGAGGATGATAATAAAAATGATCTTTGTCGGTGCTCTTGGTCACCAACTGATATATCTCTGTCAAGCCATCATTGTTCTTGGCTATGAATGCCATGTCATTGGCTGGTTGTTTTGAGCGATCTGTTGCGTCTCCCACGATCGGAATCTCAACCCCAAGCAGAGGCTTGATGTTTGCTTTTTTACAGGCGTGCTCAAAATTCACATGACCCCAAGTCCCAGAATCACAAATGCCAACAGCCTCTCCGCTGATAGCCTCAATGACCTTGTTGATTGGTCCATAGGCTTTACGGAAACTGTATTCAGTCCTGGTTCTTATGTTCAGCATTTTTCACCTGTTTGACTAAAAATAATATGTCGCTTGACATTTGATGTTTTGAAATGTAATCCGCAGGAGCGATTGTGTAGGTTTCTTCCCACCTGCGGATCATCTTTTCTATGTGGCTTTGAATTTCATTCGCTGTCATTGCAGTGCTGCTTTGATAAGAATGAAAACCAATGCACCTACGATTGAACCGATAGTTGCTGGATCCATTATATATGTCCCTCCTTTTTATACCATTGGATGATGCGGACAGTTGCTTCCACATCGTTGATTGAGCGGTGTGCTCCCTCTATCTTTTCACCGAACAGATCTTCATAGATGTCGCCCAGTTTACGCTTTTTGCCCCAGACTGACTCTCCGACCTCAACTGTGCAGATGTGATCATACGGCCATGGGAACTTGGTGAGTTTGTCAAGCCTCTCCAATTCAAATTTTAATATCTTCCTATCAAAAGGCAAGTTATGAGCGACAATTGATTTTTCACCAAGGAAGAATTCACACAAAGGCTTGTAGTTCGCGATGAATGGCTTTTCATCTTTGAGCATGTCGTCGGTGATGTTTGTGATCTTGATGATCTGTGGGTCAAGTGGGTGCCCAGGATTGCAGAAGAACTCAAGCCTCTCAACCTCCTCAAGATTGTCGTCCAGTTTGATTGCACCGAACTCAATGATGCGAGGTTGAATGTCTAGGTCAGAACCTTCCGCTTTGGGCAAACCTGTGGTCTCTAGGTCAAACACTATCATCTTCTGCTCCCCACTTGAATGAATCCAAAGACTCAAGCATGAATGCATAAACACCCAAGTCATGAACTGAATCAATTGTGCTCTTGTTGACTTGAGGCCAAGCCTGAGCATAGCGAGTCAACTTAGCCACGACCATGTTGACGATGCCGAATCTGTTCCAGTCTTCAACTGTTTCCAACTTAATGCCTTTGGGGAACAGAGCAGTCATCACCTGACCATGCTGAAGATAGTTGTCGCCATATTGTTTGTTGCGTTGTTTGAAAGTGGCAAGAGCCTCTTCAATGCACTCAATTGGCTTTCTGTTCTTCAGACTCTCGTTGCTCATATCCTTCTTGGCGTCCTTCTTCGAGACCATATTCTTTTCCTTCCTCATAACCTTTTTCATATGCTTCGTCTATGCGAGACTGAATGTCGTCATCACTAACATTCGCTCGCTCAATGGCTTGTTCAAGTTCCCATCGTAAAGTTGCACGGACATCAAACACCCTAGCAACCTTTTCCCTGTCCAACTCAATGTCGTTTCCAAGTAATCTCAACTCAAGCATCATATGTCTCCTGGAGCAACTTGGAGGCAGGTAAGACCCTCGCCTCTCCACATGTCAACAACAACCTTTCTGTCCTCAAGCACAAACCAAACATTTTTGTAATTTATGTGCTCATCAAGCAACTTCTTTTTGCAATCAGGATCAGAAGCCATGTCACCATCAGGTCTCATGATCAACCTATTGAAAGGAACATCATTCAGCCTCAGCCACTTTTCAGTGTCCTTGCGGTGTTGTTCGTTACGAGCTGTCATTACGACTATTTCAGTCTCATCGTCATCAGCAAGCATGCGGACAATATTGCAGATGTTTTGGATTGGCTTGTCGTTGATGCCCTCTGAATTGAACTTCTCGTAATCACGCTGTTTGTAGTAGCGGATGCGGTGAGTGTAGTCAGACAGAGTTCCGTCAAGATCACAAATGATTATGCGTTTATCCATGATGGTGCCTCCGTAAATTTGTATGTGCCGTTTTGAATGTGGCCAACCTTTTCACCGATGTAATAGTTGCGATAAGATTGAACTGGGTCATCAACTTTGTATTCATCAGGCATGCCCAAGTGAGGCTCTGTAAACTTCCCGAAAGGGATGTTGTCTGGCAACTTGTTGAGGGCAGGAATCAGAGCAGCATGATTGTGATTGACTGGCTCTTTTTTCTTTGAGCCATAACGCTGATAATATTCCTTGGCGAGTTGTGTGACCATAACCAGAAGCCAGTTGTAGTTGGCTGCTGACTGCCTGACCCACTTTGAGCACGGATGATTCTCGTAGCCCATCGGGAACATGCCAACCTCGTCGGCATACTCATCGCCATCCAAAAACCTATGCGCACAGCAAAGCATGAGCACAGACTCGGATATCATTTTGTAGGTGTGCACATCGCAATGGGATTGTGCAGCGACAACAGGGTCGTTGTCTAAGTAAAATATATTCATCGTTTGTTCCTTTCTCAGTTGGGTTATTTTACCTTATCTACGATCCAAACAAAAGCCTTTTTATACGCTTCAAAACTGAATCAGCGTTTTTGACAGCCTTGTCTGCCTCAGCATAAACTTCATCGAGAGAAGATTGTTCTGTGCCAAAAAGTTCGTTCAATCCTGGCTCAAGTGCTTTTGCTAACTGAGCCTTTGTGTATGTGGGCTTTTTATGATACAGGATGTAGTTGACTGTGTTCAGAGGCAACTTCACTTTCTTTGATATTGCGGATGCTGTCAGCCCATCTTTTCTCAGGGCATGAACTTTATCAACTGTGATTTGCTTTATCTTTCTGCGTGCCATGATTCATTCCTTTCTCACTTGTTGAGTGCTTTATACATGGATGGTGCTGCCCACTCAGTTGGGGTCAAGAATGGCTCAGCCCAAGGATGGACTGCGACAACTTCACTCACCATGAGTTTGAACACCTCTTGGTATTCACCTTGTGCTCTTGGAGAGAGACGAGACTTGGCCATCTCACTCAGTGTGCGCAGGTTGAATTTGGCGACGATATTGGTATGGATGTTAGTTGGCAAAACGCCACGAGCATCTTCAGCAGGAACAATCTCCCGCAATGCCTGATACGAATCATTGATGTCAGCCATAGCCTTATCATACAGAGCCTTGGCAACTTCATTCTCGGCGATGCGTGGTGGAGTGTAATACCCGAACCCACTCATATCAACTGTTCGCTGAGACTGTTGGGCATATGAAGCCTGACGAGTCCGCACGAACTGGTGAGTGAAGCCTCTGCTGACATCACGGATGTTAAATGTGTAGTCAATGAACTCCCAAGATGAGCGGATGGTCTGAAGCATGTAATCCAGCTCCTCCTGCTTTTTCTCGTCAGGCCATTCAGCGATCTGTGAATAGGCATCGTCATCATTCATGAGACGAGTGTTCTTTGTGAATAGCAGTAGATTAACTGCATCATCGGTGTAACTTATCAATTGGACTTTCATGTTATTCTCCTTTCTGAGAGTGCATCAAACGAGCGTAGTCCGACTTTGCTCGTATGAATCCTTCAATGTGCTGCAGGTCATCCACAACATCATCAAGTAAAAGTTGACGCCAAGTTGCGAACCTACCCAGCGAGTAGATGCCATACTTGGTTGTCATTTCAAATATGAATTGTTTACGCAGATCCTCATTAATGGGTCGGATCTTTCCGTAATATTGCTCTGATTGTTTCAGATCAACGATTGAGTTGGGCTTGATACCAAAGTCATCCATCAACACACTCATCAAGTGTGGACCAATCGCTCCGTCAGGCTTGCGCACAAATTCAGAGATGACAATGTCACCAATCAAAGATATGCGATAATATGGGACAGTCGGGTCAGGATAATAAATGGTTTGATAAACATCACACTCTGGCGAATCAATGCGACCTTTTTGCGTCCAGACCTGCTGGGCAGGGAACTCAGGGATGCCTTTCCACTTCACAATCTTCATGAGTGCTGGCATGGGTATGGTTGATATGATTGGTCGGTTAGGCTCCCACTCACGTGTGTCCTCAAGATCGCCGAGAGTCAACTTGGCTGAATATTCAATGTTGCAGTTTCCTGCCATCTGGTTGATCAAGTCCCATGGTGCGATGTATCGCTCAACAGGAGCAAGGTTGTTGATTGATCTGTTCAGAATTGAACCTGTGACCTTTTGAGAATACAGATTGCTCAAGAACAGATTTGGGGTGGTCGTGATCTTGCCATCATACTTGATAGCCTTTTGAACTTTGACCTTTTTGAAAGGGATGGCACAAGCAGTGCCAACCTTGTCGGTGCGGAATCGGAGCAGAGCTCCATGATTGTTCGGCAGTTCTTTTTGAGCCTCACAAACCACTGGTTTGAAACTGCGCATCATATTTCCTGCTAGCAACCCTGCCAGCCCTGCTCCGTAAATAATCATCAGTCTAAAATCCCCGCATAGCCTTTTTGAATATCCCAAGCCAGATCTTGACGACGACCACCTTGAGCTATGTATGACTCATAACTCACTGGCTCGCCAGCATTGATGAGGATGCCCATGGAATGAAAGCCATGAGTGTTCTGACGACGAGGGTTCTTTTCAACAAGAGCACGAATCATCTTGCCTTCAAACCCAGCCTTGCGTCCACGCTTCTTTGTGGCATTGGCTGACTTGACATGAACTTCAACATCTGCTTTGTTGTCGTCTTGATTGAGGATTTCCTCATTCATTTTCTTTTCTCCATTCAGGTGTTCAAAAGGTGTTTGCTCCACAGGAATCTCTTGAGCCAGTTTCAGAAGTCTGGCTGCACCTGTGCGAGTGTCAGCGAATCTCTTCACTGCGACTTTGGTGTTGTTGTTGTAAACTCTGACGATACCTTGATTGGTGGTGTTGCGATTTTCAAGCAACTCGTCAACGGAACTGAAAACAACCAAGCCATTGCCCATTTTCTGAGCGATACGCTTAGAGCTGAAGGCACGGATGGTGTTTTGTTTGTAGTCAATAGCAAACGCTTTCATGATTTTTTCCTTTCTCAAAAAGTCAGAATTTTTCTGACTGTCCTGTTAGTATGCGCCAATTTGTCATAAAAGGCAACAAAGAAAGTGATTTTCTTTCTCAGCATTTTCAAAGACTTATGAATTTTTAAGAAATTAAATTGCATAGTGCCTCAAACTTCTTGGCCTCACGATGAGGAGATTTTGCTTGGCTCTGGTCAGTGCAACATACCAGACTCGGTTCTCTTCATCTGTGTGAGAGTTCTCCCAACTCAGCCGACCCATGTCAGTCGCCAAAACAACATTGTCAGCCTCACCACATTTGGATTGGTGGATGGTTGAGATGTTGATTCTTGGCTTGTCTGAAAACTTTTCACCATTGCGCAAGCATGACCTTAAATATTCTCTTTCGTCTGGGGCTATCCCTCTCAACATTGTCATCCAATCAAAATTCTTTGCATCCTCAGGCAGACCCAAATCAGTCAAGCCATATGATTCTTGTTTCACTAGATTCACATTGAATCCAAAAAATTGTATAACATTTTTGGCCTCGTGTAAAGAGACCTTATTGCCTTTGCGCAATCTTTCCCAAGTCAGTATGGCTCGAGTCTCCTCAGACTCAAGAGAGTGCTTGCCGTTGTAGGTGTAGGCATAGCCCTGTTGCCTCACGGATTGTTGAAATCTGTTCATCAAATATTTACTGCGTGACAAGCACATCCAAGTTCCCTCGCCTGAGAAATCAATCTGCTGTTCATCCGCAACATAATCAACAGAGCCTTCTTCGCTCTTTGGTCGCCATGGCTTGACATAGCGGTGTTTTATACGGCCAACAACTTCTGCAGCCAATCTGTGCACTGAGCGAGGGATGCGGTAACTCTGAGGCAGAACCATTCGGTCACCTTTAAGGGTTAAAAACTTATTGACATCAGCCCCAGCCCAACCAAAGATGGCTTGGTCGTCATCGCCAGCAATGTAGACTTCCTCAGCATTTTGGGAGGCCATGATAGCCATTTTGTATTGAAGCGAACTGAGGTCTTGAGCCTCGTCAATGATGCAAATGTCTACTGGGAGTGGTGCTGAGAATTTTTCAAGCATGTCTGTGAAGTCCAAAAGCCCATTGTCATGCTTGTAAGTCCTGAGGGCAGTGTCATATTGCTTGACTGCGTGAAGAGTCAGATCATTGATTTGTGTAAGTTGATATTGAGACTCCAAGTCTCTGAGGCCAACTCTTGCCAATGATTCAATTCTTGAGCACTTGTCACCAAGCCCATCCCCAACATGAATGCCAAGGTTCTCATCATAAATGCCTTTGAACTCAACACCCAAAGCCTTGCCCAACTTGCGATAGTGTGCATTGGTCATTACCTCGTCTCTTTGGAGGCCAAGTTCTTTGAAGGCTAAAGAGTGAAGTGTTCTGAAGTAGGGGAATCTGCCTTCATCAAAACCAAACTGTGCCATGGCTCTTTCTTGAGCCTCGTATGCTGCTTTGCGAGTGAAGGCCAAATAGGCTATCCGCTCAGGAGCGATGCCTCTGCTCAGTGCATCTTCAACGATCCTCAGTAGGGTTGTTGTCTTGCCTGTTCCTGGTGGTCCAAGTATTATTTGCACTCGTCTCATGTTCAGTTCCTTTCTCAGTTAGCACGTGGTGGCATGAACCACACTTTACCTTTGTCGGCTCATTACGCCAAATGCGACCACGAGTCATCTTGCCACAAAAGTCGCACTCTATGAATCTTTCGTAGTGTCTTTCGTATTCATTCTCTTTCGACATAAACTGTGTTCCCGTTTCTTAAATATTCAAAATGCTCAATCATTTTTTCAACATCTTTGAAATAGTCTTTTGGCACTGCACAGTTACGCAAGATCCCGAGTGTTCTGTCAACCATGTCATTGGCCTTTGCCTCAGTCATTTTTTTGACTCTTTCATGGCAGTTGACTTTTTGCCTCTGCTTGAAATCATCGTGGGGTGAAGTCATTAAAACTCCTCCGTCACAGTTGTTGGGATGTCCAAGTCATCTTCATCATCATAGAATTCAGGTGCTGGGACTGACCATACTTTAACTGGTTTTGACTTAATCCGAAAGGTTTTTCTGTCACCACCGAGATTTCTTAGCCATGACCAAACTTGGTGTTGGGAGGGATAGCGGAAGCGTCTGGCGTCCAGATATATAAAAAGGTCTTCGGAGCGAAAATAGACTTTGCCCTCATCAGAGTCGTGCCATGGTTTGGCGTTCATGATCTCATCACGATGACGAGCCTGCACTTTACCAGTCAGGAATGAGTCAAGCATCTTTTCAAACTGACCCTGCGGAGATGCATCATCTGGGTCAACAACAACTTCAACAGACCCCAACAGTTCATTGATACGTTGCTCCCAGCGTTGGGCTGGCATTGTGCTTGGGCATTTGTTCAACTTCTCAACACAAAGTTTTTGCAGCTGACGCTGATCAAGAAGTTGCTGAGTGGTCACCTCAATACGCTCGCCTTGTATTTCAATATACCAACGCACTGATGATCGGTTTTCAGTTTCGTATTTTGTTATGGCATCAATCTCTATGGCTTGGCCACCACCAACCCCACCCACGCCATATTCACGCTTCATGCATTTGGACTTTTCACAATAGTTGCAGATTGGTGCTTGCTTGCAGGTGTAGGCGTAATCCTTTTTTGAAACAGACTTGATTAGGCCATTGACCTCACCACTGGGGAGTGGCTCAGGCAGATGCTCATAGTTGAATCGCATCAAATCTTCTTGCCAGTCGTCTGGATTCTTCTTACGGTAATAAACACCCACATTGAACAAAGAAATGTTTCGGCCACCTTCTGGAAAGCCCATTGTCATGATGTGTTGGAGGCAGGGTGGTCCATCCTCAAACATATTGATAAGTTCTGGAGTGAAGTTTTCAAGAGACTCGTAGTTGGTTTGCTTTTTCTCAGCAAGATCTAAAAATTGCTTGAGGTTAAGTTTTTTGCCTTTGTGGATTGCGTGGCGTTCAGAGTCGTCGCCATCCCAATAACAGAGATTGATCCAGTTGCCTCTGTCACGCTCATTGGCACGAGAAATTTGCTTGGGGAAAATTTCAGCCCCACCATAACCTAATGTTGCAGCGAACTCGTTAAGTTTAGCCACCATATCAATAGCGGCAATCGCAGGTTCACAAAACAAATAAAGATGAGCACCACCAGACTTAGAGCGGCACAAAACAAGAGGCGTATCTTCAATTTTCTTTTCCAACGATTCAAGCGACTCGTTAAGTTTTACCTCGCCTCGGATGTCAATATCAATAACTCCAAAATTGCATGAGTTGTTTTCACGCAACATTATGATTCCAAGAATGTAGTCGCCACCTTTGAGGTGGGCTTCAAAATGTTCGGTTGTTGCTGGTTCGGCCACTGTGACTGCACGACCAGACATTTTGCCGTCTGCTTCTTTTTTCTGCACACGATATTCGCCATGGGCTTTTTCATAGCCACGGAACAGACGCATAAATCTTTTGGTTATTGCAGAATCCATTTCAGTTCCTTTCTGAGTCGTCGGGGGAGAGTTGCCCCTCCCCCTAGATGAGCAATGATTACATTACATCATCATCTTGTGACTCAGGAGAAACTTTCACTTCACCTGATGCGACCTGAGATTTGAACTCACGAGCAGCAAGATAAATATCTTTGCCCATGGGGTGGTTCTTCAAAATGCCACCAGACTTGGCGTCATACTTCATTTTGATCGACCAACCAAACCAAGATCCTTGGTCATTTTCTTCAGGAACTGTCGTCAGATCATAGGCAGTCCAGAACATGGCAGGGTTAATTTTTTGATCCCCGACTTGAACCATAAGCCTGTTCATCATTGAGTTCCACTGGCGAGCCTTTTTTAATTGTGACTTTGCCATTGAAAGAAGTGCGGGAGTATAGCCGTTTTCGTCAACTATGAAAACAAAATACTCACCTGTTGGGACAATCTCGTTGCCTTCGTCTGTCAGGTATTCACCACGACTTCCACGAGTGCAATTTTCAAGACAAGCCGAGTCAGGTCCATGGTCAGCGACCAAGCCACCTCTATCAGGCTTCCACTCAATGTGAGCACGTCTGTAGCTGATTGGCACCACTGTGATGCCTTTCTCGCCATCAGTCGCTATGTTGGCTACATTGTCAAGAATGAATCCTGGCTCTGCACCTTGAACATATGCACCATCACGCTTGTTCACTTGTGGTGACATTTGTTGCAAAATGCTTAGGCGAGGAATCATCAAGTCCTCTTTGTTCATGCCTTCTTGGCCTGCACCTGCGTCTTGAAGCAAGATGCTTTCATCAAAGGCTACGACATTGGACTCTTTTTTAGTTGCTACTTCATTTGCCATCATTCTATCTCCTTATGTTGGCTCTGCGTCCCATGTAAACACGGAACAAATCAACAGGGACATCTTTGCCTTCACTCAACCGCTCTTTAAGAGTCGCATTGAGGGATTGCGGATGCACCCCAACTGCACGCTTGTAATAAATCTTTCGGTCACGCAACTCTTCAGTGAATGCGTTGCATGCGTCATCTTCATTACGACCAAACTGAACCTCAACATTGCTTTTTATTAGGTCGCCAAGTCCATTGGCTCTTAACCATTCAAAGCACTGCTGTTGGAGTATCCGCATAGCCTCTCGCTCGTCTTCATCCTTGACACGATCAATCGCACCTTGGGATGGGACGGAGGCTTGGATAACATCTTTCACTTCAACCTTTGCACCATTGCTCAGGGTAAAGTTCTTGATGTTCAGTTCTTGCATTAAGTCAGGCAAGTCCTGTTCTGCCAACATCTTGAGATCCTGCTTCTTTGCTTTCAGTGCCTCGTCCAGACGATTGATCTCATCTTCGAGATCATGCATCCTTTGAGCCATGTCAGCGATCGCACCAAGTTCATTGGACGCTGGTGCCACGTCCTCAAGCAGATCTATATCTGTCATACGCTTTCCTTTCTCAGTTCTAGGGCTACAGGCATATACCAACCTTTACGGCGATCCCTTTCACCCTCTTCCATATTGCGTTCCCAACGGAGAACACGCACTGTGTTGGCCTTTTCGCTAGCGATCATACATGATATCATCACAGCAATCGGGTCACCACCTCCAGGCCAGAGGAGATAATCCTCTGACGAGAAGTCCTTCATGATTCGACGAGCCTTCTGGACGCTTGGTCCAGGAAGAAACTGGGGTTTGTCATTGGGCTCAAAAATAACTTCAAGTGCACCATACCTACTGGCATCACTCAAATCAGGCACCCAACCAAACTTATTCTTCACAGGTCGATTCACAACATAAACTTTAGGCATCCTTTTTCCTTTCTCAGTCTAGGCCAAGTTCCCTCAGATCTTCACCTGAAAAAATTGCCTCTTCAAGTTCATCATCCGTCATATTATCAATGCGATGAGCGATCTCTTCACGGCGAAACTTTTGCAACCTTTTATTCATTTGAATCTTTTTCTGCCTTCTGGTCGGTTGCTTTTTTGGTGCTGTTACCTTTTTCTTAGGTGGGGTTGCACCTTCAAGTATCGCTGTCTCAAGAGTTCTGAAAGTGTGCCCACATGAATCGCAAATGCGTTTACGACGAGTGCCTTTTGACTCTTTGTCCATGCGGGAGTCAAGCACTGATGTCTTTTTCTTGCACTTTATACAATTCACGATGATAGCATCCTTTCTCAATGGTGTGACTGAGGCTTCTCAAGGTAGCGTCACTAATCATGGCACTGAGGCCACCAACAGTCCTGAACGATGTCCACGCTCAAGTCACGAGGTTACTATGCCTGAACCGAAAACAAAAGAAAAGAAGAATTTTTCAAAGAAACCACTCTTCCTCAATAAAAACAATTGCGAAACCAAAGATCCCAGTCTTTTCAACATCGTCTGTTTTTGGACCCGTCCTTGGCCTCTTTCTTATAAGGGAATATTTTGGGTTGTTGTTGTGTTGTGTAAAATTTTGAGATTTGTGGTTTCGTTGGTTTCGGTTGGTCGTAAGTCTTTGTATTGAAAAATGAAATTGGGCGTTCCCAGACTCAAAAACATGGGGAAACGCAACCCAGTGTTTGGGAACTTTCTTCTTAAAAATTTGTAAGTCCTTGTTTTGACTGATAATAAAAATCAATTTATTTGTTGCCTTTTTTGTCAAAATCACCGATAATAACAGAGTAGGAAATGACCTACGACACTGAGAAAGGAAAAAAATCATGTTTATTCGTTACGCTATCAAAGTTTTTGAAACTATCATCTCTCGTGAAGACGGACGCAAGGCTGATTGTGAGCCTCGTTACTTCAGCGATTTTCGTGGTGATCGTCTCATTACTGATTCCCATGTTGTTCAAACTTTTGAAACATCTGAAGAAGCCCAAGCCATCATTGATGGGTTGCCTGTTGGGCGTTGTGGTGCAACTTACAATGAAAAATATGCTTATGAGGTTGAGCCGATCCATTACAGCTATTGCAACATGCATGGTTGGTCGGATGTTTATCCATTTGAGATCATCCGTGTTGTTTCGCCAAAGACCATTGAAGTCAGAGCGATGATTGCTGAGTTGGATGAGGATTTTAAGCCTGATATCATTCCTGGTGGCTTTTCAGGTCATTGCGTTAACCAAAACAAGCAGACTTACAAATACAGATCTTGCCCAGAGGGTCAGGTGATGAAAGTTCGCCTCGGTAAAAAAGGTTGGAAGTCAGCCATGGGCAAACATGTTCTGTCAACTCAGCCAAGAAAGTTTTACGACTACAACTTTTAAGGTAACATTGGGGGAGGGCAACCTCCCCTCCAACTCTTGAGAAAGGAAATATTATGGTTTACAAGTTGCGTTTCGTTAACATCCCGCATGCGTCCATCGAGGACAAAGTGTTCAGGGATTTGGGTGAAGCCAAAAAGGCTGCAGAGCAGACTGGCTTTGATACTGTTGTGGAGGGTTTTGAGGCCAATGGTCGCCTCGCCTACATGTTGGCTCATTCAGTTATTGGAGGGTGGACAAAATGATTAAGTTTTTATTGAGTGCGGTCTTTTTGGTTGCATTTTCTTGGTTGATGGCTTTTACGCTGATCAACTTCATGCTCAATTGCCAGTCTTGGGATGAAAGTTATTGGACTGAAACCAGCTCATGCGTTTATCCGAGCCAGATGTTGGGGTTGGATTAATGAACATTTGTCCATCGTGCTATAACAAATTGTCAAGAAGCAGGAGTTGTTGTGGTTTTGTATGGTCAAGACCTGATCAAATTCAACCAAACATAAAACTTGACTTTATGGCCAAAGAGAGCGATCGTAAAGAGAAGAAGCAAGGATTTTATTCATATTTCTCCTCCCTAACTAGCCCAGCACAACGCTGGGCTTTTCTTTTTGGCAAAAATAAGTAATAATCATGACAGTTAGTTTAACTGCTGACCACAGAAACTAAGGTTGAAAGGCTGAAAACATGTCAGAAGAGAAGAAAAAACTTGGTCGTCCACGGAAGCCTGTGGAGCCTGAGACGATCGTAAAGCGTCCAATCAAGGATGGCCCACCCATCCAGCCAGACAAATGGGATGGTCGTTTCAAATCAGTTGAGCCAATGAAACACCAGAAAAAGGCTCGGCAAAAACCATACAAATGGAATCACCACGCAACAATCAATTGGATCATGGGACAAGCAGATCCTGTTGGTTTTCTTGCGTCAGTGATGCAGGGCAAAGAGATATTCCCTGTTTATGCAAAGGACGCAGAGGGATTGGCCACTGAGGCTGGCAAAATTGCAGCAGATCCCGAACTGCGTGTTATGGCTGCTAAGACACTTCTGGGCAAGTGCGTCCCAGACCTAAAGGCAGTAGAAGTGAAAGCACAAATTGAAGAGAGAAAGGTTCTGGATATTTCCAGATTAAGTGATAATGACCTCAGCACCATTGAAAGAGTTCTTGAACACGCTGTCATTGACGGAAGTGAGAGCGGAGAAGATGAGGAGATCACTGAAGGAGTTTACCAAGAGCTCTTGGCCAACAATTGAACCAGGACGAGAGTTTCATGACAACTGGCATATTGACGCTATCAGTGAACATTTGCAGGCAGTTGTTGAAGGTGACATTCGGAGATTGATCATCAACATACCACCGAGACACATGAAGTCTATTTCGGTTGCTGTTGCATTGCCTGCTTGGACTTGGACCATCCAGCCGCAGAAGCGGTTTTTGTTTGCGTCATACGCATCATCACTTTCCGTAAGAGATTCGGTAAAATGCAGACGCCTGATTGACAGTCCATGGTATAAAGCACATTTCGGCGAAACATTCGCTTTGACAGGCGACCAGAACCAAAAGCAAAGATTTGAGAACGACAAGACTGGCCACAGGATTGCGACATCGGTTGATGGTGCTTTGACTGGTGAAGGTGGCGACATTATTGTCATTGACGATCCGCACAATGTTCGTGAGGCTGAATCCTCCGCAGTTCGTGAGGGTGTTCTTGAGTGGTGGGATCAAGCCATGCAATCCCGACTCAATGACCCAAAGACAGGTGCTTTCGTTATAATCATGCAGCGAGTGCATGAAAATGATTTAACAGGACACATATTGGCGAATGAATACGATGATTGGGATCATTTATGCTTACCTGCTCGATATGAAATCGGGCATCCAACACCAACACAATCAAGGCTCAACTTCACAGACCCACGCACAAAAGAAGGCGAGCTCCTTTGGCCAGAAAGAATCGACGAGACAACTCTATCCAAACTTGAGCGGTCACTGGGTTCATATGCCGCAGCGGGACAACTGCAGCAACGCCCAATGCCGAAAGGTGGGGGAATCTTGCGAGCTGAATGGTGGGTTCCATGGGAAAGTAATGATCTGCCCGAGATTGAATATGTAATTCAGTCATGGGATACTGCATTCTCAACAAAAGAGAAAACATCTTATTCCGCTCGCACAACATGGGGAGTGTTCCGCAAGAATGGCCAAATGAATGCGATTGTCATTGATATGTGGTATGACAGAGTCACTTACCCAGAGTTGCGTCGCATTGCTCAAGAGGCATATTATGATTACGAACCAGATGCAGTTTTGATTGAGAAGAAGGCTTCTGGCCAAAGTTTGCTACAAGATTTAAGAATTGCAGGAATACCTGTAATTGAGTATATGCCTGACAGAGACAAGGAAGCAAGAGCCCATGCAAGTTCTGCTCTTTTAGAAGATGGCAGAATTTACTTTCCATCTGACAAAAAATGGGCTAAAAATTTAATAGACATTTGTGCAGCCTTTCCAGCAGGGGATAATGACGATATAGTTGATACTTGCACACAGGCATGGCTCAGATTGAGAAAAGGTTGGTTTGTTACTCATTCTGAAGATTACGAAGACGAGGATGACCTACCGAAAAAGAGGGTGACATTATATGGCTAGAGAACCAATCCCATTTCAACCCAACGCAATCCCATTTGCGGAATCAGCACCTGCAGACGACCTGCAGGTTGAATCATTTGGAGAGGATGAAGTTCTCATTGGCGACCCTTCTCTTGATTTTGTTGATGAGATCAGCACAGCATTTGATGCAAACTTGGCTGAGGTAATTGAAGAAAGAGAACTTGATCGCAAAGCATCAACCCTAATTAAATATTTTGACTCTGACAGATCTGCTCGCTCCGAGTGGGAAGAGCGATACAAAAATGGACTCAAGACTCTTGACCCAGATGGTGGGCTTGAGGAGTCTGAAGAGGAGCGAGCCACACGTGGCTTGAGCACAGTTGTTCATCCGCTCATCGCTGAAGCAGCAACCCAATTCAATGCAAGAGCGATCGCAGAGTTGTATCCCGCAGGTGGTCCAGTCAAAACGACCATTGTTGGCGAGCCAGACGAAGCAACTGAAGAACAGGCTCGTCGTGTCAAAGACTTTATGAATTATCAAATCACTCAGGAGATGCCTGAGTATTTTCCTGACCTTGATCAGATGTTGTTTCAACTTCCGTTGGTCGGTCAAACTTTCAAAAAGGTCTGGTGGGACGCCAATCTTGAACGGCAATGTTCAAAGTTTGTGAAGGCTGAGGACTTTGTTGTTGCACCAGAAAGCACAGATCTTTTCACCTCCCCACGCTACACCCAAGTCATCCGCATCCCGAAAAATGATTATAACAGATATGTTGAGGCAGGTTGGTATTTACCGACTAAGTATGATGGCGATGGCATTGATCCCTCAGGCTCAACAGCTGAGGACATTGAAGGTGTCAACCCATATGGAGATGACGAACAAGACGCAGTAATGACTCTGCTTGAGATGCATGTCTATGAGGCTTTTGAAGGTCTGGACGGCATTGAAGACGAAGACACCGAAAACTTAGTCATGTTGCCTTATGTCATTACGATTGATTATGATTCTGAAAAGATCGTTGCAGTCAGACGCAACTGGCGTGAAGATGACGAAAGAAAAAAGCGTAGGGATTGGTTTATAAGTTACAAGTTTCTTCCTGGTGTTGGTTTTTATGGCTTTGGTCTTTACCACATGATTGGTGGTCTAGGCAAAGCAGCCACAGGCTCATTGAGAGCATTGCTTGACTCAGCTGCATTCGCCAACATGCAAGGTGGCTTCAAACTGAAAGGCAGAGTCAGCGGTGGCGAGATTGATGTCAATCCTGGAGAGTTCGTTGACCTAGACGCAACTGTTGATGATGTCAACAAAGCAGTCATGCCACTCCCATTCAAAGAGCCAAGCAGCACTCTGTTCCAGTTGATGGGCTTTATTGTTGAGTCTGGCCAAAGGTTCGCAAGCACATCTGACATGAATGTCGGTGATGTCAACCCGAATGCACCAGTCGGTTCAACAGTGGCTCTGATTGAACAGGGCAGCAAAGCCTTTTCCGCAATCCACAAGCGTCTGCATTATTCTCAGGGTCAAGAGTTCAAACTTCTTTCTCAGGTCAATGCAGAAAATCTTCCAGAGTCTTTCCAGTTCGCTGTTTCTGGCACAACACAAACAATCTATGCGGCTGACTTCAATGATCGGATTGACATCATCCCTGTGTCAGATCCAAACATTTTCAGCACAGCACAGCGGATCGCCCAAGCACAGGCCATCCTTGAAATGGCTCGTTCAGCTCCCCAACTACATGACTTGTATGAAGCCTACAAGCGTATGTATGAGGCGATCCGCATCCCCAACATTGACGAAGTTTTGAAGAAGCCTGATGAGGCACCACGCACTGACCCGATTGATGAGAACATGTCAGTGATGTATGGCAAGCCAATTAAAGCATTCCCAGAACAAGATCACGAAGCCCACATTGCAGT
>Ga0181559_10000663_pt1 | contig 32784 bp, 24 predicted proteins | sample 011ome_21_FD_133752 | JGI IMG/M metagenome (GOLD analysis project Ga0181559, IMG submission 133752) | Coastal salt marsh microbial communities from the Groves Creek Marsh, Skidaway Island, Georgia - 011508AT metaG (megahit assembly) | ecosystem: Environmental > Aquatic > Marine > Intertidal... | reverse complement strand
CGCCGTACACGAGCTCCTTCACGACGCTGGTGAGCATGTTCTGTGACACGGCCCCCTCGATGCTTGCCAGCTTGGCGATGTCCTCGACGCTCCGCAGCTTGAGCCCCGACGCGGGCACGATGGTGAAGTCGATCTCCTCCGCGAGGCTGCCGTCCTTGGCGTCCTTGCGCCCGCGAAGATAGATCTCGCGGTACGCGTCCTGCATTGCGAGCTGCAGGTGTCGGCGCAACCGCGTCACGTTGGTGTGGAAGAGGTGGTCGTTCTGTTGCGTCTGCAGGTTGGACCGCTCGCTTGTAATGGCCCCGTTCAACCCGACCACGTCCAGCGGGATGCCGAACGCGAGCGCGACGTCTCGCTTGAACTTCTCCTGCAGAAACGACACGTCGCCACACGGCTGCAGCGTGGGCGCGTCGAGCGTGTTGACGTTCGTCGGCAGTGTGTACACGTATGGCACGTGGTGTGACACCTTGTTTGTGAACTGCTTCTGAATGTCCTCGTCGCGCGTACGCAGCTGCACTCTGCAGTCCTCGTACGAGAACACTGAGTCCACCTGCTGGCCTGCCTCGAACATGGTCGCCGACGGCTCCTGCGACGCGCTCTGCGTCGACTGCGACGTGATGATGTGCGCGTGGCTGTTCCAGTAGTCCGCGTGCTGTCGGTTGTGCATCGCGACGACCAGCCGGCGGTACGTGCTGACCAGGTTCTGCAGCGGCGACGGGACCGCGTTGTTGATGGTGCTGCGGCCCACGTTCCACGTGGGCTGGACATACTCGTACAGGTACACCTTCTCGCGCGTGACGTTGGAGATTTCGGAGGTCAGCTTGATGTCGTACACCAGCATCTTGTCTTTGTCGACCATCCGCAGCAGCTCCGGCTTCATCTGGTCCGCCGTCACCACCGACCACGTGAACGTGCCGGCGGGCAGCACGCAGGGGACCTCGTTCCCGTTGGCCAGCCGGCGCTTGTACCACGGTACGAAGCCATACGTCATTGCGGCCACGATGGCCTGCTCGCAGAAGCGGTACCAGTACTTGTTCACAAAGTGCAGGAAGCGCAGCGACGCCGTGCGCCCGTCGATGCGCACGTGGATGTGCCCGTGCAGAACCTCCGACTGCAGCACACGCAAGGCGTGCACGACCGTCGGCTCGGTGTGCGTGAGCTCCAGGAGATACTGCGTCGACGAATGGTAGTCCATCTCCTGCTGCTCCTTGATGTTCTCGTACGCCCGCTCCTCCGCGGTCACCAGGTATCGCTGTAACGGCATGCACGGCGCAAGCGGTGTGTATTGCTCATATACTGGCGCTGCAGCATTCGTGGGTCCTACTCCTCCGACAGCAGCACGCGTGCCCGCACAACTTGCGAAATGGGTTGCGGCTCGTCGTAGCCCACGTCGACCAGGCTGCCCGCCAGCTGCACTGGCTTGGTGTTGCATGCCACCATGCGGTTGAACGCATTGCTGATATCCGAGGTCTCCGTAGCCGTTGCGTGCCTAAACGCCATGACGATTGCCTCGGAGCAAAAGAGACGCATACCAGGCGTGTCGACAGGGTCCGCTGACGCGCTCAAGCAGTGCGGGAGCACCAAGCGCATTACCGACGTGTAGTTGTACTGCGTGTTGCACACGACGCGCGCGCGGCACCACTCCAGCAGCGCGCGGTACACCGGCGTCCGCACCCAGATCGTCTGCGCCGCGTACAGGTCTGGGGCGCTGCTGTACTCCAGCCACGCGTCGGCGTTCATCTCCATGGGCTGGAACATGAAGTTGGTGAACCGCCACCCGGGCTTCTGCTGGTGCACCCAATCAGGAAACCACAGCTCACAATGGCAGAACTCGCCTGTGCGCCCGACTGTCTGGATCATGCTGTCGAGCCAGTTGACCGGCCGGCGGTACACAATGCACACGCGCCTGCTGCAGCTTCCTGCATCTGACTCCGTCATGTATCCTCGCTATACGGGTTGTCGTATATAGAGTGAATAGATATGCGTGCCGTGCAATGTCACTACGTTCACAGAACTCGGAAGTACCTTCGCAGGTACCGGTAGTGCTCCCGCACAAACGACCACAGCTGACTTCGGCGCTGGTTGACATGGTTGCAGCGCAGTACAATATCCCCTCTGAGTTTTGCTTGTCTCTGCAGAATGCGTTGGGGAACGCTAGTACGCCGATCACATTTGTCGTGATAGACATTGAGAATTACCCAAACATCGAGCATGACTCGCGATTCAAGATTGTGATGAAAGACGAAACCTCAAAATTCGTTGTGACAGCCAGCTACAGCCAGGCGCTGCTGAACAAGCTGGACTGCAAAGATCGGGCGGTCTTCTGCGACCACACAGTGCGAAACGAACAGGACGCTGCCGACACGCATCTCATCATGCTGGCACAGACAATGTTCATGCTGAGCAACCTCACCCGCAGGACGCAGGACAAATTTGTGGTATTTTCAAACGACCACGTGTTCAAAAACATGGCCTGGGTCATGGACAGCAACTTTCACACCTGGGCGGACGACGGCAACGCGCCTCCCCCAACCGCGAGGGTGCGCCTGTGCTCTGGACTGGCAAAGCGGGCCGACGCGAACGCGCCGCCGCTTCAGCCGCGGCAGTCGTGAGGGCTGCCTGCGATTACGGTCTCGATGGCTATTTTCGACCTCAGACTCACCCGCGCATAGACGACCAACCGTACAGTATTTATGGCCGGTCGTGCAGCCAAGTCTGTTGCAATGGAACAAGTTGTCGGGGCCGCCTTCATGCGCCGTCAGTTGGAAAAGTACGACATGTGGACCACAGGCGTGATCGCCTCTAACACCATTGCCATTGCGTTTTTCACAATTGTGTGCCTTGCCAAGTTTTTTGACAGTGACCACTATTACCTTCGCGACGCGTTTGGGGTCGCGCTGCCCAACACGCTGGCGGCTGCGACTGGAAACCTGGCCCGGACGGCTGTGCTTCCAGACCCCACAGGCGCCCACGCCACCGCGTGCAGCGCCAACGTGCACCCGCGCGCATGCAACGTCGGTACGCTGCAGTACTACAAGATCGGCAGCGCCGGGATGCTCAACGATCTGACGCCGGGCGTGCCCGTGCACGCGTTCGACACCATGCACGTGCTGTGGACTGCGTCGTGGTACGCCACGCCGCTGTCGCTGCTGCTGCTTGCAAGCACGTTCACCTCGCAGGTCACGAAAACGATGTGGTCTGGGCTGTATCTGCTTATTGCGACGTGGAACCTCGGCGGGCTGGCGGTGCAGCTGTTGATCAAGACGGTGCCACTGTACAATGTGTACTTCACCATCGTGAGCTTCATTTTCTCGTGCCTACTTGTGGTTGCTCTGCGCGAGGTCGAGCGTGCCAACGCGGATGTTGACGAGATCAGTTCCGTGGTGAGTGACGTGAAACCCCAGGGCGCCGGCCAAGCTCATTTTATGTCGTTTCAGCGGCAGCCGTATGCACGCGTTAAGCAGCAACCCACGACGTTTGAGGCCAACGAAGCCGCGCCCACGCGCGACGTTATTCGCGGGGTGCACAGGAGCTACAGCGTGATGAGTATCATTGTGCTGCAGCTGTTTTTCCTTGCACCGGCGTTTCTCGCGGTCGTCGCGTCGATGGCGCAGGACCGCATGACTGGCGCCATGCTGCAGCAGGTGTACTGGAGCACCACGTTCTTCCTCTCGGCTGTTGTGTTGCTGCAGCGCGCCAGTCTGCTCGAGTCTGCGGAGAGCATCGCGCAGTCCTCGTACATGCTGCTCGCCCTCTCCACCGCGCTCGGGTTCGTCCTGACGCTTCTGCCACTGCTCAGTATTGTCGGGCAAACAAAATCCAGCGCCTTCCACCTGGCCGGACCGACCGTCGTCGTCTCGATCATGCTGCTCATCCTGGTAGCGTGGCTGGTGCTGGAGGTCTTCCGGAACCCCATGCCGTGGATGGACGCGATCCTGTCCAACGAGACGTTTCACCAGTGGCACCACATCGGCAACATGCTCATCATGGTCACACTAGTCGTCACCCACGCGTGGTGGGGGATCGTGGCGCTGCAGAACAAGTTCAACACGCTGGACCCGATCAAGGAAATGGCACGCCTGCAGATCTAGCGCAGAGCCCTCCCGGCCTGCCTCTGGCCAACAGTACACATTTGTTTTACTTTTGCGACTACGGCTTTTGCAGCGCGTCCCGGTGCCGGTCCAGTAGCTGCATCCACCGGTTGGACGACACAAACAGTAGCACCGGGACCACTGCCAGCAGCAGTATGCCCTGTAGGTAGATCTGCCAGTGATCGCGCGTGCGCGCTGACCAGAACCAGGCAAAGCTCGACAGGAAAAACCACAGCGTCGTGTAGACCAGCAGCATGAGCACCGCGGGTGAGTATCGCTGGCCCCAGACACGCCGCAGCTGCCCCCAGGCCCACGTGTCGCGTTGCTGCATTCTGCGCCGCGACCGGAGCCGTGTAATAAATAGCAGCCGCCAGCCGGCAGCTATTTATGGCACGTCGGCGACCGCCGCTGCTTGCATGCGCAGTGCAGGCACGCTGTTCTGGGGCACGGCCAATCCGCGTGGCGAGGACAGCTCGTACGACGGCCTCTACCTGCGCCGCAGCGAGATCGCTGAGCTGGTTCTCGACCGCGCGCTGGTCGGCCTCCCAGTCAAGGTGGAGCACGCCGGCGAGGACGTCGGGCGCGTGCTGTCGGCGTGGCAGCACGACGGACGCCTGGACATGCTCATCGAGCTGGGCGGCGAGCACAGCGCGACCCCGGACAGCTGCGTCGCGCAGCAGTTTGTGAGCAGCAAGGTGTGCCAGGAGCTCAGCCTGGGGTACTCGGTCGACATGCAACACAGCCAGTGCCAGGGGCTGCGCACCGGCCAGAAGCGGTTGACAGAGGTCTCCATCGTCAAGGTCGGGGCGCGCGATCGCTGCCTCATCTACAATTTCCTCCAGCCACAGCCGTGATGCGCCTGCAGGGGCGGCAGACAGTATTTATGGGAGCAGCGCACGTGAGGCCGTCAATGCCCTTGATGCCTTTGATGTCGCAGGCGCAGTGTCGCCAGCTCGACAAGGCGAGGACAAAGCTACGGAAGCAGCAGCAGTCGGAAAAGACAGACCGGCTTCTGGGTGACAACGGCGACAAAGATCCGGTCGGTGAGGTTGTCGAGCCCTCCGCTGCCGACGCGGCGCGGCTCCCGAGTTGTGGCTCCAAAAAGTGAGGCGGCAGCTCGGCGCGACCCGCGGGGCTCATCAGACAAAACTCAGCATATGTGAGTGCATCTGCGCTGCTTGGTGGCTGCCCCTGACACCGACGGGCTGCTGTGTCGCTGCGCCGGTGTCCTGCCGCGGCTGCTTTTGTCGTTGCTGTGCCTCCGCCTGCAGCGAACTGCTGCGCTGCACCGCCTCGTACGCAAGCATCACCGCCACCGCCAGCAGCATGGCAAAAAACGTCACCGCCTCGCACTCGCTTCCCGCGTTGGGCACGACCCCGAAGACCACGCAGGCCAGGATCAGCAGGCAGTCACTGGCCACGAGGAACGGCTCGAGCACGCTGTCCGTGGCGCTCGCGCCGGCCTCCGCCGCGGCGGTCCGCTGCATCTTGAGCATCTTGAAGGCGGCGCGGAAGAGCAGCACAAAGACCAGGGGCGCCGTCAGCGGCGTCTCCGCGGAGCCGTGCGTGCTCACGACGCTCACCAGGATGCATGCCACCAGAAAGTTCACAGAGTGCAGGGAGCGGATGGGCGGGGCCGTGCTCTGCTGCCCCGGCACCAGATCGTAGCCCTGCGCCGCGTTTTGCAGGCGGCGTACAGCATAAGTGAGCCAGTGAAGCACGGTCGGGCCCAGCCCACACAGAATGTGCACCAGCACGTACAGGAACACGCCTGCGAGAAACACGCGGTCGGACCGGACGAGTAGGGGGTAGAACAACCTGCACGAGAACTGGCGCCAGTCCGAGCAGACGCCGGGGGTGTCGGCCTCCGGGCCGGGGAACAGCGCACTGAGCACCAGCAGCGCCACGCCCAGCGCCACGCACCACAGAACGTCCACCGGGTGCGCCGCGTCCGGGGAGTCGTCGAAGAGGTCCGCCGCCAGGTTCTGCGTGATGACGACCACGGCAACGATGCAGGTGACGCCCAGCCACCCGTACAGCGCAGCGTCCACCTCGACACGGAACACGCTGAGTTGGTTGTTCTGGAACACGATGTCCAGGTTGGAGTCGAACACGTCGCACGCGCTGATGTCGTACCGCCCGCCGGTGACCACCACGCGGCCCTCTCCGCGCGAGCAGCCGCGGAACTTGAACTCGGGGTCGAGCTGCACTGGCTGCTGCACGGGAAAGATCAGCGAGCCGTTGCCGACGCCGAGGGAGTCGACGAGCCCGTCGCCCGTGACCACGCACAGCGCGTCGGCATGCCGCGCGCACGGCGTCGAGAACAGCGGCGTGGCGTCCAGCGGCGCGTGCAGCACGCGTATGCGGTTGTCGTTGATGCGCACGCCGTCGACGCTGGCGAGCGCCATGTTGTGCGGCCCGGTCGTCCAGCGCACCAGCTCGCCGCTGCTCGCGGTTCGGAACGTGGGGAGCGAGGTCTCGGAGAGCTGCGTCGTCCACGCCGCCGCAGACGCGGCCATGGTGGCCAGAATCAACACCCTCAGCCCCGTCATCGCCGGGCGCCGCGTGCACCGCTTTATATGCGTTTGAGGACCTGCGCAGGCGGCAACTGCGGGGTGTCGCACACCGGCACGGAGCACATCGTTGACATATATTTGATTTCGCGGCGCATCTGCGAGCGATGAGCGCCGTGCGGCACATGCTGTTTTTTGCCCGAAACACCGGGACCATCCTGGTGCTGGTGCTGGCGCTGCTTGTCGTTATCAACTTCGTTGTCGAGTTCCACAGCGAGCACGCGGCGGTGCGCCAGAAGCTGCTCGACGACAAGTGGCTGCTCGACCAATGCGGCAAGCCCGACTTCTACCTCAACCTCAAGCAGCACAGCGACCTCTGCGCGGAGGTCGAGCGCAACGCGCGGCGGAACGTGCTGCTGCACTGCGTGCAGTCTGCGCTCAAGCAGACCGAGCTGTGCGGGTTTATCAGCTGCACCGAGCTCGCCAACAACATCGTGCAGACCGTAATCCGCGGCGGCATCTTCACAATCGCGCTGGCTGTCGCGATTGTGCTCTGCGTGCCGGTGCTGGCAGTGTATCTGTACCGCGTGCTTGCGCAGAACATTGCCGACGCGCACATCAAGCAGAACTTCAACATGCCGTACGGGATGAACCCGGCGCTTCTCAACGCAGAATACGATTACATGAACGTGCGCCGCCGGCCAGTCGTCCGCTACCAAGACCTGCAAACTGGCCCGATGATCGGGTCGGTTTGAGCATCGCGGCACCACATGTTGAGGCGGCCTCCGATTTATTGAGCGCCGCACCACTCGTGCGCTAACCCTCGATACATGTATAAAAGTGTGCCTCCCACCCGCGCGTAGGATGGCAACGCGCGTCGAGCGGCCACAGCGCTGCTTGCGCGGCGCGCTGCGCCGCGCCGTGATGTGCGGGCTGGGCGTGGCGCTGCTGCACGGCGCCCCCGGCGCCGCCGTGCCGCTGGGCGCCTTCGTCGCGTCGCCGAGCGTGAACGCGGCGCGCGTGCTGAGCTCTGTCCACCCGCATGTCCCCGCCCAGTACTTCACCGAATCGCGCTGGTCCCGAGCCAGCAGCACCGCGCCCGCGTTCGTCTCGGTGTCGCAAGCAACTCCCGGCTCCCGGGGCCTGCACGGCCGCGCGACGTCAGACCGCGCCCGCTCCCGCGCCCGGGCGCAGGTGCTCGCGCTTTTCCAGCGCGGCTCCGACAAGGACGCGGCGCAGGACCCCGGCGCCGGGCCGCGCAGCGCGCGCGCGCGCGATCAGTGGCTGCCGCACCAGCTCGATTCGCGGTCAACCGCGCGCGCCCCGATGTCGCGGCAAGACGTGCTCGCGGCGCTCCGGCACTGGCGTCGCTACCGCCACCGCCACATCCAGCCGCAGCACTCTGCACAAGACTTCATACCACAAGACATGCACAGACTAAACAATTCAACACAAAGGGACAAATCAAGCACAGGGGCCACCTGGCCCTCGCAGACGCTCGCATCTGCGGACACGCGTGTTACGTGGGGAGACTTGTTAAAAAGAGACACGGGGGGGGCGTCACGCGACGCAAACTCGTCGGCGGGCGTCGACGTCAAGCTGCTTCCCAAGCCCGTGCGGCGCGCCCCGTCGCCTGCCGGGAGGGCGCGCACTGAGGACCGCCGCGCTACGCAGTGTTGTACAGATGACTTTTTTTACAAACTCAATGAGCCCCCTGGAAAGGGCCGTCAAGGCCGGTTCCAGGAACCGCCGCGGAACCTCCCCTCTGCCGCTGAGCTACGCGCAACCCACCGAACCCAAAAGATGACAGACTCGTCCACAACCAAGGGGCCAGAGGGTGGGTGGGGCGGTCTGCGGCGAGGTCGGCGGTTGCAGGAGTTCTCGCCAGCCGGGGAGCACACGCCCTGCTTAAATAGCTCGGTCGTGCGGCTCCAGCTGACTGTGCCGCCCGGCGCCGTCGCGCAGGAGTGCGTGGCGTCGCACGGCAGCTGGTGCACCGTCTCGCCCGACGGCCGCGTGGTCGCCGTTGCCGCGCCGGTCATCGACGTGCTCTGGGAGACCCCCCTCGACGCCGACGCCGAGCCGACGGACGCCGGCGTGCACCGCTTCGCGACCCGTCTGCACGTCCCGTGGGTGCAGGAGCGCCGACCTGATATGTTCCTTTGCGAAAAGACTGCGCCCCCGTGGCGCCCGCTGAGGGTCGAGACGTGGAACGTGGTCGGCCCCGCGCCACTGGCCCCGGAGAGCGGCGACGACTCGGACATCGCGCCGGCGGAGACCGAGGAGGAGTTCCCGCAGGCCCGCGCCGTCGTCCCTGTGCGCACGGGCCTCGCGCACAGCACGCGCTTGTTCCCAGGCGAGGGCGTGCGCATCCGCTCCATTGTCACCGCGGACACGACGTCGGTGCGCGCCATGCAGCTGCTGGGCGCCGCCAAGACCCGCGAGGAGGTCGTGCAGACGTGCCGGCAGTTTGCGGACGCGTGCGTGCTCCAGGAACACGCCACCGTGCCACTCGACTACGGCTGGCCGGCGACGTCGTGGGAGCTCGTCGCCGCGCCCGCCGCCACGCTGGGCCCGAAACCGCCGCGCCACAGCGGGCCGCGCCCGGACTGCAAGCTGTGGGTCGCCGAGCTGCACCGCACGCCGCAGTGCGCGCTCGCGCTCGGCTCGTGGATGCTTGCGTGCATGCCCGTGGCGCGAGACAGCAGGCGGCTGGCGGCGCTTTTCACGCAGACCGCCGCGCGCTGGTGTGACTCCCCGCAGCCGCTCATCCTCGTGCAGCCCGGCTACTCGTGGCCGCAGCTGCTGAGGGGTGGGCGCACGCAGTGGACCATATCGTTTGTCGAGCTCGAGCGGCGCACCGAGTGGTTCGAGGCGCGCTAGGACGCCTTTATTTTCGACACCCAAACTCTCACAGCGCCCCTTGCATGGTGGCCAGCAGCGTTGCGGGGAGTTTTCGCAGGTTGTGCTTCACCACGTTCTCGGCCTCGGAGATCGCCTTCGCGCGCACGTGGAACGTTGCGGCGAGGTGCTGCTCCGCGGGCAGCATGTATGCGAGCAGCGGCAGGCGCGGCAGCACGACAAAGTCGTGCACGATCACGCCCACGCGCATCTGGTACAGCAGCCCGATGAGGAAGTCGGGCTGCTTCAGACAGGGGGGCGCGGGCTCGCAGTGCTTCGTCATGAAATGCACAATTCGCGCGATGTGCTCCGCCGCCGTGCGCAGCACGTGCTTCTTGTGCTTGGCAACGGCGCTGCGCGCGGGGATGCGCTGCCACGAGAGCTCGCTGTGCAGCGCCGCCTCAATGACCACCCAGTTCACTGCCACCACCCGGTCGCGCCGCTGCAGCCTCCGGATCGCGCGAAGGTGCTGCAGCAGGATCGTGCGCAGCGCCTGCTGCAGCTTCGCGTGGTCGTACGCGAGGCATCGCTCGGCTGCCTCCGAGCACAGCACGCGCTGCAAGATTACGTTGACCGTGTCGGCGCAGGGCGTGCACGCCCGCCGGTCGCGCGCCAGGTCCCGCCGCGGGCGCCGGTGCGCGTCGGCGCCGGCCATCACGCTTGGCAGGAGCGCCACCGGGGGCGTGCTGTGCGGGTGCCGCTGCGCGTGGTGGTGGCGCATGAGGTCGTCCTGCTCCTGCGCGGCGGCCTCCAACTGCATATCCGAGGAGCTGCTCATCTCTGAGACGAAGCGCTTGCCCAGACACACGCTGGTCACTCTGCACACAAGACCCTCGTTGCTGCAGATGGTGGGACAGCCCCCCCGGAAGCAGAGGTGCATCGCCCCGCACAGGCGGCAGCCGGCAAGCCCCCCGTCAATGACCTCCCAGTGCCGGTCGCATCTGTGCCCGTGCAGCCCGCGCGGGAGGCAGAACGGCCCGCGGATGCGCCTCCAGGCGCCAAGCAGCGCGTCTGCGACAAGGTTCGCTTTGGGCACAGCCTGGCTCGTTTTGCGCGCGCGCGCTGTGGGCGGTAGCATCGCAGCCACCGCGGCACCGCGCCAAGTCGGCAGGCGTGCGCAGCTCTTTTTATTGCAACGAGGTCGCGGCGCGCTCTGCGCCCCGCGGGCCGCTTTTCTGTGCACGCAGAAAATCCCACGCGCGGTTGCTGCTGAAGTCCTGCGAGAGCAGGACCTCGCGCAGGGCCGCCGCCGACGCGTGCAGCTGGTCGAACACCTGCAGCGCGCCCTTCTCCCGGGCGCCCGAGGGGTTGCGCGCTTGCTCAGCGTAGAGGCGCGTCAACACCACGCCTAGCAACGCTTGCACCTCGGACCGCTCGTCGGTGCGTCCGTGTGTCGCCGACGGCGTCCACGCCTCGAGCGCAGCGAGCGGAGGCGGTGCGCTGTGTGGCGCCATCACTAAATGGAGCAATTACAAAAGTAAATAGGTAACTTTACTAAGTCAACACAGGGCCTCCACTTTTGAAATTGGTATTCATAAAAACCTTCCCCAGAAATGGCTGCCAGCTGCGCACAGCTGCTGCAGATGCGGCGCATGCGCCTCGCGATGCTGCTGTTCTGCGTCTGCTGCGCGCTGGGCACGCTTGTGGACCTCGCGGACGTCCTCCACAGGCGCATGCGGCTGGCGCAGGCCGGCAGCCGGGCAGCCGCGCCGGCGTGCAGCACTCACCTCAGCGTGCTCTCCGCGCGTGGGAACGCGGCGCACCGCGCGGTCATGCGCCGCACCTGGCAACGCGCGCCGGGCTCGATGCACTTTTTCGTGGGCGACCAGGGGTGCCCGCTGCCGCCGGAGCGGCGCGCCCCGCAGAAGTGCGCCCCCGTCGGCCGCGCGGGGCCGCGCGCCGGGGCCGGGACCGGGGAGGCGGCGCGCCGCCACGCGCGCAGCGAGCGGCTGCTGGACGCGGCGCTGGTGCGGGAGCAGCGCGAGCACGCCGACCTCGTGCTGCTGCCAATCGTGGACCACTACCACAATCTGACCGCCAAGGTGCTGCTGGCGCTCGAGTGGCACCTGCAGCACCACCGCAACGCCAGCTTTTTCGTGAAGGTCGACGACGACCAGAGCGCGGAGGACGTGGCGCTGCTTGAGCGCGCGCTGTGCGCGCGCAGGCTGTCCGCAAAAGTCGCGGCGGGCGGCGACGTCTGGGCGGGGCAGTACAAGCACCACCTTTACGTACACCGCTACGGCCGCGCAGCAGAGAAGACGTACCGCCGCGACTCGTGGTGGTTTGCGCAGTACCCGCCCTTCATGAACGGGGCCTTCTACGCGTTGTCGCGCGGCCTCGCGCTGCGCGTGGCGCGCCTGGCGCGGCAGCACCCCGCCGAGCTGCAGCACTTCACGGGGGAGGACTTGAACATGGCGCACGCCATCCGCCAGCTGCATCGCCCTGCGCTCTCTGTGGTGAAGATCCGCGAGTTCCGCGATTGGTTCGGGCCGCTCGTGTGGCACCTGGGCACGCACGCGTACGGCCTGCTGGAGTGGCTGCAGCTGTGAGGCGGTGGGTCGCTGCGGCTACTGGACCGAGCCGATCACGGCGTGCTGCCCGTCGGCGAGCTGCTCGGTGTGGGCGTGGATCGAGCGCGCGACGTGGACCGCGCTGTGGCAGAAGCAGCGCGCCACGCGGTCGTGGAACGCCGCGTCCGCCCTGAAGCTGTGCGCGAGGCTCTGGTAGTCGCAGCTGGCAGCGTGCTGCGGGTGCTGCTTCAGCCAGCAGTGCGTGAGGTTGCGCACGCACGTCTCCATGCGGCACGTCAGCCACAGCGTGCTGAAGAAGCGGAAGAACTTCTGGTGCACGAACGCCGCGTCGGCCTTGCTCAGCGCGCCCAGGCAGACCGTCTTCTCGGTGCGCTGGCCGGTCAGCGCGCACAGGCGCCAGCCGTCCGAGCAGTGCACGGGGGGGTGCGTGTCGTGCATCGCGCGCTGGCACAGCGTAAACAGCTTCAGCGCGAGCGGGTTCCCCTGCAGCAGCTGCACCTGCTTCACCACCGCGCGGAACAGCTGCTGCACGTACTGCACGTCGCAGTGCATGCGCATCGCCCACTCCTCGCCCGCGTTCTTGTGCTTCAGGATGAAGCGGCGGTACGTGCCCTCGCCGATAATGTCCATAGCCTTGGCCAGGAAGAAGCTCGTGAAGCGCCGGCGCAGCTCCTCCACGTCGAGCGAGCCGCTGTGCACGCGCGCAAGGTCCTGCTGCACGGCCGGGAGCACGTTGCAGCTCTCGATCCCGGCAGTCAGCCGGCGCCGCTTCGCGTTGGGGCGGCCCCGCGGCGGGCTGCAGTCGGCGGAGCGCTGGTCGGAGTCGGACCCCGTGTCCCCCGTCGCGCTGCCCGTGCTGCTGCTGTGCGCGGGCGTGGGCGTGAGCGTGGGCGCGCATCGCGCGCCCCTCGCCATCGATGCGGCTGGCGCGCCGGCAGCGCGCCGCAGGCCAGTGCCACACATTTTACACGCCCGCTGCGCGGGCCGCCGTCAGAGCGCCGGCTGGCTCACGAGCACCTGCGCGACCGCGCCGCGCGTCGCCGTGAGCGCGTGGTGGATGTCGCTGTCGGACCACTCGTGCACGTCCTGGTAGCGCAGCCCCAGGCGCTTCCAGTCCTTGAGCGGCAGCGCGATCGAGTGCATGATCTGCGCGTTGAGACCCACGCTCTCCAGCGCCTTGTAGTCCACCCCGAGCAGGACCAGCTCGTCCACCGTCCAGCGCTGGCGCATGATGTCCGCGAGGTCCATGTCCAGGTGAAAGATGGGTAGCAGTGGCCACATCGTCATGTCCGTGCAGTCCTTTGCGTCGACCTTCCCATTGTCCACCCACGCCTTCGCGTCCGGCTGCAGGCGGTGCAGCATCTCCGGCGACAGCCCGCACGCGCGCAGGCAGCGGAACGTGAGGCGCGGGTCCGCGCGCACGTCGTTCCACGTCAGATACAGCTGCACGTTGAACGTGAACCCAAAGATTGCGACGCTCTGCGTCGCGCTCAGCTCGATGAATCCCGGGCCCCGCGCCCCGCCCAGCGCACCGGTCCCCATGTCGCCAAACACGGACGAGTGCATCCCGCAGGCTGCGCGCCGGTGCTTAAATTCGGCGGCTTTGCGACAGGCTAGGGTTACAGCACGGGATAATACACCTCGGCGTGGTCGAGCAGGCGCGCCTGCGGCAGCGTGCCCGACGCGGCCGACGGCGCGCGCGTGAGCGACACGCCCCCGGCCTGCGCGGGGGCGCCGGGCCCGCGGCCGGTGCCCAGACACGTCGACACCGCGTACACGACCGCGACGAGCAGCAAAAAGTACAGCAGGAAAAACACCGCGACCTCCCCGCCAGCGCGGCACGGCGCGGCGTACGCTGGGCGCGGCCCGCGCGTGCTGCCGGTGCCCAGCAGCGAGAACAGCAGCAGCAGCGCGAGGCACACCAGCACGTACGCAAACAGGGCCATGGAGACCTGTTCGCCCACGCGCTGCTGCTCGCCCTCCGCCTTCGCGACGCTCGGGGCCCTGCGCTTCTCCATGCAGAACCACAGGATCGCGCCGAACAGCAACGCGACGAGCACCCACGACAGCGTCATGTAGCCCATCGAGCTGTCGCTGAGGCAGGGGTACTCGTGCGCCATCGCGGCACCTGCTGGCGCGAGAATAAATAGCGCCATTCCGCCTGCAGCGCCAAGCGGCGCGCGTCACGGGCTCCCCGCGCGCGCCGCCGCCGCGCTGTGCCGCCGGAAGAACGCGAGGTGGTCCTCGAAGGCGTCTGTGTGCGTGAACGCGCAGGCGTCGTCCGTGCAGGCGCAGTCGTAAAAGAGCCTCGTGATCGCGAGCAGCGCGTCCGCCGGCTGCGGCGGCGCGAGCGCCGCGGCGAGCGCTGCCCGGAGCACGCCGAGCCGGTCGACGGCCAGCGGCCTCCGCGCGCTGCGGCTGCCCGTCGCGAACACGTCGGGGTTGTACCGCAGCACGCGCACGGGGAGGCCCTGCGCGCTGTTGAAGATGTCGAGCTCGCGGCGGCGCTCGCAGGACGCGTCGTAGCCCTTGTGCTGGTCCTCGTCGATCTCGAGCACGACCCAGTGCGAGGGCAGCTTCCACAGCACGTCCAGGCGCCAGCTGCCGTACAGCGCGGGGTCGAGGTCGCGGTCGGCCCGCTTGTCCGCGCTGTCGAACGGCGGGAAGCGCCCGGCCGCGACCTCCGCGCACACAAAGTCGAGCACGGCCTTCTCGCGCGGCTTGCGCGGCGTGTCGTGGTTCCGCCAGCGCCGGCAGCCCGCGCACTCGCTGTTCTTGCGGCGCGTGACGGTGAGCCGGCAGAACGTGCACAGGTGCGACCCGCCGCACTGGCGGCAGTGCTTGCGGGCGAGGCGGTGCCGGCAGATCTCCGCCGAGGCGCCCGCAGGCGCCGCGGGGTCGCCTGGGCGCGCGCGCAGCCACAGGCGGCCGGACTCGCGCAGGCAGCGCATGCAGTTGTTGCGGCGCTTGCCGTGCTCGGCGCACAGCCCCGACTTCTGGTCGTGGCGCGGGCACCGCGTGCACCGCAGCGCCCGCATGCGCGAGCCGCACGGGCAGAGCTTCCCGCCGTGCGCGTCCTGCGCCAGCGCCGCACCGCACGCAGGCGTCGCCGCACCGCACGCAGGCGTCGCCGCACCGCACGCAGGCGTCGCCGCACCGCACGCAGGCGTCGCCGCACCGCATGCAGGCATCGCCGCAGGCTGAGCTGCGCCATCGACGCTGCCTTATATTCCGCCGCAGGCCGCCGCGGCGCCCGGGGCGCCGCCGCGGCGCCCACTCACATCGACGTGTCCAGCGCGCGCTTGAACATGTCCTCGTTGAACTCGTTTGTCTGCACAAAGTCCGTCACGCTCGAGATGATCGTGTGCGTCAGCGTCGGCTGCACGTGCTGCCACACCTCCTGCCACACGGCGGGGCGCTGGTACGCCGCGATGTACATCTGCATGAGCGTCGAGTACGTGAGCGTGCTGTGCGTGCTCAGCGCCAGCCCCTTCCCCACCGCCGCGCGGAAGAGCTGCAGCTCGCGGAACGGCGCCTCGAAGAAGTTGAGGCGCCCCACGATGCCCTTCAGCACGTCGACCTGCGGCGAGCTGATCCGCTCGCGGACCACCGCCTTGGCCACCTCGGGGTCGACCAGCGTGTGGATGTGCTGGCTGTAGTCGCCGGACTGGCACATCAGCAGGTACAGCTTCTGGCGCAGCGGGAACGACATCGCGTTCGGGAAGCGCACGCGGATGCACCACCCGTTGAACGAGTCGGCCGACAGCTGCGAGATGCTGTCGGGGGTCGCGCCCTGCACGCGCGCGAGCTGCTGCTCCCGCTTGCTCAGGAAGTCGCGCATGCGCGGGCGCCCGCTCCACACCGCCGCCTGGCGGTGCGACGCCAGCGCCTTCACGTCCTCCTGCTTCTTCACGAACCCCGCCAGGTCCTGCGCGAACTCGGGGAGCACCCGGAACCGGCGCATCACAAACGCCAGCGCCTCCTCGTACTCCTGCTTGTCCGCGCGGTTGTCGGCCTGCTTGAGGCAGAAGCTCTGGATGCGCCGCGACAGCTGCGGCGTGTCCTTCGCCACGCGGTTGTAGAACGCCGTGAGCGCGTCGACGATCGCGAGCCCGTTCACGTTGACCAGCAGAAAGAGCTGCGCCACGTTCGCGAACGGGAGCTGCAGGTCCGCCGCGGTAAGCTGGCTGTTGAACGTCTGCAGCAGCGGCGGGATCAGCTGGTGCTCGTCCTGCATCTGGTCGGCAAACAGGTTCGTGTCGAAGCTGCGCACGGCGTGCACCCACTGCGCGGCCATCGACTTGTACGTCGAGTGCGCCGGGTGCTGCCGCACGAGGTCCCAGTCGACGAAGCTCGCGATGCCGCTCGCCTCGTACACGCGCTGCAGGTCCACCGCCTTGAGCGACAGCAGCACCGACAGCCGCAGCGTGTCGTCCGCGTTGTGCGCGTTCAGCGCAAACTGCTGGCACAGCGCAAAGTAGGGCTCTGCGATCTGCCGCGCCGAGGAGCCGTTCTGCATGGCGCCGCGCGGCCGCCGACGCGCGGGGTTAAATATCTCGTTCTGCAGCTGCACAGACTCACCTCGCAGCACACCGCGAGCGCCGCGCTTTGCGCCGGCGCGTGTATAAACGGCCCGCCGCCGCGCCTGGCAGATGTCGAGCCGCCGGGCCTACGCGCCGCAGTGGACGCTGCGCGGCGACGGCTCGCTGCCGCGGTGCCACACCAACGTGCACCCCGCCATGAAGCTGGCGATCGTCCTCATGTTCCGGCACCGCCCCATGCAGAACCACAGCTCCGCGCCCAACGGGTTCGTCGCGCTCTTCTGCCCGCTGCTCGCCGTGACGCTGCTGTGGGTCGCGCTGATGCTCCCCGCGTGCTTCACCCTCGCCAAGAACTTCACGGCCACGATCTGCACGATGTGCGCGGGCCTCTGCCTCGTCGTCTCGTACGCCGGCGCGGTCGTCGTGGCAGCCATCTTCTTCCCCGCGGTCGCGCTCTTCTGCGCAGCCAGCCTCGCGGCGCACGCGGCGTGGTTCCTCGGCGGCGTGCACAAGGACGCGGCGCACGGCAACGACGTGCTGTCCGGGGTCATGCACGTCGCGTTCGCCCTCGTCGCGTTCTCGTACTTCACGCTCCCCAACACGGCGCTGGAGACCCCCGACATCGCGTACAGCGTGCTCATGTGGCTCCCCGAGCTGCTCAACTGGGCCGTGTACAACCTCTTCCAGCTGCTGGCCGCAGCGTACCTCGACAACAGCACGTGCTGGTTCGTTGTGGGCTGCAAGGACGAGTAGCTGAACCCGGTATATAAGAAAATGCCGAGCACTCGCTGCAATGGAGCCTGTCACGTTGCGCGCCGAGCAGAACTACTACACGAGTGTGGACGACCGCCCGCCGGCAATTGTCGCCGTCGCGCCCGCCGACGCGCCCGCCGACGCGCCCGCGCCCGCCGGCGCGCCCGCGGCAACGGCAGGCCCCTCGCCGCCCCCCCATGCGGTGCACAGCGGCCGGTGGCTCGTGGACGAGACCGGGAGGTGGGTGCCCGACATCCGCGCCGCGTTCGTGCAGACCGAGCTGTGGGGCGCCATGGACCTCCTCGTCAAGCTCGACCACAAGATGTGCGTCAAGTTCTCGCAGGAGCACCGCACGTGGTTCGCCACGGGGCGCAACGAGTACCCGCAGCGCTCGGTGCGCGAGTTCGTGCCGCCGCAGGGCGCGCCCGGCATGGAGAACCCGCAGCACGGCGACTACTTCGCGGAGACCGTGCTGTCGCGGAACTCCGAGGCGGGCAAGTGGGTGCAGCAGGACGTCGAGCTCGCGCGGCGCGAGGTCATTCACTACATGACGCAGCCGGCGCTCCCGCACACGCACCCCGCGACGGGCGCCGAGACGCTCGAGACCGACCTCACCGGGCTGCGCGGGGAGCGGGCGTCGTGCCAGCGCCTCGTGCTGCGCGGGCTCAAGATGCTCGCGCGCAACTACTGGTTCGAGGCGCTGCACCGCTTCGCCTCGGCCGAGTTCCAGGCGTACAAGACCCCGCGCTACCGCGAAAATCTCAAGTTCAAGATGCGCCGCGTGATGCGCAAGCTGTGCCAGCGCCTCGAGCTGCTCTCGATGCTCATGCCGCACTTCGGGCCCGACGAGACCCCGCCGCCGCATCGCGAGAGCCTCGACGGCGTGCACGAGAAGGCCGAAGTCGTCGCGTTCGTCGACGAGCACCTGCGCGACAGCCTCAAGCTGCGCGCCGCGGTGACCCGGGCGTTCAGCGAGCGCGCCGCGGAGACGGCGGCCCGCTCGCGGAACGCGCGCCCGAGCACCTCGTACCTGCTGCACAAGCTGCAGGCGGCGACTACGAGTCGAAAACCCCAACCACGATGGGCATGAGCTCGACCACGCCGTAGTCGCGCTTCCACTGCATCTTCGTCTCCAGGTGCCGCATAAACGCCTCGTCGAGGCGGAGGTGGTGCGCCGCGCTCGTCGCCGGCGCCTGCGCGCTGCCCGCCTCGCCCGACTCGCACACGACGCAGCTCGGGTCGAGCGGGTCCTGCAGCACCAGGCGCGTCTTCTCGCTCTTGTCGCGCGCCGTGGGCGCGCGGACCTCCGTGGAGACCGGGAACACGCCGCACAGCCGCTGCGTGCCGAACACGTCCCCGTAGTCGCGCGCCGCGGCGCTGCTGCGGTCGGCGCCGCGGAAGAGCAGCAGCCCCTCCGACGGCGCGACGCTCATCAGCACGCCGTTCCGCGGCGTCGAGGGGTCCACGCAGCGGTTGAAGAAGCCCACCGAGGAGTCGCGCAGCGTCTGCAGGTCGTAGTGCAGCGTCTCCGTGGTGACCTGCGCGAGCTGCCGCTCCGCGCGGAAGCTGTGCGCGTCGCGGTACGTGCGCACCGACAGATTGAACGCCTGCGCGCACTGCGCGAGCAGGTCCGCGCGCATCCGCGAGCACGCCTTGCGCAGCCACCAGACCTCCTCGCTGCCGCAGAGGTCCCCCGCGGTCGCGCTCGTCTGCGAGATGTCCAGCGCGAGGTTCATGAAGTCGTCGCACGCCTGCCGCATCCCCCCGGCGCACACCAGGTACAGGCGGTGCTCGCGCGTGAGCCGCCCGGTGCGCTTCACGAAGCCGTGGTAGAGCCCGATCGCGGCCGGGCAGTCCGCGGCCCAGTCGGCCCCGTCGCGCATGCGCTCCGCGGCCGACCCGCTGCCGCCGCCCGAGAACACAGGCATGCACTGCAGCGAGGCCGTGTTGGCCGCCGCGGCCTGCCGCACCCCCGCAATGAACGCACGCATCGTCGCCTGCAGCTTGTTCTCCGAGCCCGAGCTCTCCAGGAGGAGGTGCATCGCGGCGGGGTGCAGCCCCCCCGTCGCGCCCTGCGCGCGGCCGTCGGCGCCCGCCGGCCCGCCCGCCGGCCCGCCCGCCGGCCCGCCCTCCAGCAGCCCGTCGACCTCCACCATGCTCACGCCGTGGAACATGGTGCGGTTCACGGGCAGCGCGCCCGCGATGTCGTCCCTGGGCACCGTCAGCCGGAAGCCGCTGAACTCGCCCCGGCGCGTGAAGGAGTGCGTCGGCGCCACGCGCACGACCCGCTCGGGCGCGGACGTCAGCGCCCGCGCAGTGTCGCGCTCGTCCTCCTGCAGCGGGAAGAGCGCAAAGTCCTCGTCGATCGCGCCGGCGCACCGCTGCTGCTCCGCGCCGTCCTCGGCGGCCTTGAGCTCCAGCACGCTCTCCTTGGCGCCGTCCGCGGCCGCCTGCATGCGGCCGCCTGGCCCGCGCGGGCTCAAATACCGCGCCCCGCGTAATTGCGGACGCAACCCGCGCCACCGCCGCCCCCTGTATTTAGCGCGGGCGGCCCGCCCGGCGCGATGGCCTGGCAACGGGCCGTGCTGGCGGGCCTCGTGCTCGCCGCGTGCGCGCCGCCCGCCGCGCAGTACACCGTCGTGCAGCCGCCGTCGGGCGCGCCCGTGTACGACAACCCGTGGAACGTGCCGTTCGAGGCCCGCGTCGCGCCCGGCGTGGGCGTGCGCGCCGTGCGCGCCGCCCGCGACCGCGGCTGGGACGTCGAGCTCGACGTCGGCCTCGACGGCGCGCGGTACGAGCAGGTGCTCGTCGCGAGCCCCGCGGCCCTCGGCGACCTCCCGCCCGGCGGCGCGCTCGGCCCCGCCGTGCGCGCGGCCGTGCCCGGCGGCGCGCAGGCCGCGCCGGCCGGGGCGTGGCTCCTCGTCGGCCTGGAGCCCGGCGACGTCTTCGGCCTCACGCCCGCCGAGGTCGTGTCCAGCGGCCCGGCCAGCGTGCAGCTCAGCGCGGCGCTGCTCGGGAGCACCGCGCAGAACAGCTCGCGCGTGCTCGTGCACGCCGTCTTCGCCGACCCCGCCGAGTTCGACGCCGCCGTCGACGTCGTCTTCACGCTGCTCTCGTACCACCGCGACGCGGAGCTCGGCGCGCTCCTCGACGTCGCGCACTCGGTGTCCGCGCGCCTCTTCCCGAGCGTCTTCGAGCAGCAGCCCGTCACGCTGACCGTCGTCGTCGCGCAGGAGCGGTCGTTCGTGCTCGACTACCACGCCCGCGTGCTGCTCGCGCGCGCGGCGAACGCCTCGGTCACCGACGCGCCGGTCGCGCTCCTCGAGCTCACGCTCGTCGCGTCGCGCGGCGTCGCGGCGGTGGCGGTGCTCAGCGCCGTTCACGCGCAGCAGCCGTACCTGCCCGCTCACACCTCCACGAGCCAGGGCCCCGCCGGGGCGGGCGGCGTGGACGGCGCCGCGCTCGGTGACGGGACCGAGTGGGCCCTCGGCAACGCGTCGGCGTGGTCGCCGTTCTGCGCCCCGCCGCTGCCCGCGGTCAACACGACCGACAACTGCACCCGCGGCGCGCTCCTCGCATGCGGCCACCAGCTGCCGAGTATCCGCGGCAGCGACAGCGAGCTCAACACCACGCCCATGCCGGCGCGCGTTGTGTTCCAGATGCTTTATAGCGACGCGCTGGCGCAGGGTCGAACACGCCTGCTCGTGCGCTTCGCGCTGGAGGGCAACACCACCGACGGGCAGCGCCTGGTCAGCGAGCTCAACGCCGCGGTCGAGCTCCCGCACAGCGTGCAGCGGTGCGGCGCGGACGTGCACATCCCCCCGCCCGCGCCCGAGTTCGAGCGCGTCGAGCAGCGCGTGTACATGGGCGGCGCGCTCACGCTGCTCGAGCCGGACGCCTCCCCGCCCGACGGCGCGCCGCCCACGCGGGTCTTCTCCGTCGCCGAGGTGCAGCAGTTCGCCCTCCTGGACGGGCTCGTCACCCTCGCGTTGCTCGGCAAGGACGACTTCTTCACGCCTGGCGCGCCGGGCGCGGCCAGCTCCGTCTCGCTGGGCCACCTCCTCGTCGTGCGCGTGCGCAGCGAGCCCGCGTACGGGAAGCTGCGCGCCATGGTCGCGCTCGGCCTCGCGTACCGCGCCGACCCCGCGACGCTCGAGATCACGCTGGCCGACGACTTTGCCGCAGTCTGCGGCGACCCGCTCGCGCGCTGCGTCGTGGCCGACGCGTGGGCCGGGGGCGCCGCGCGCGACCCGCCGGTTGTTTGGCGCGTCGTCCCCGGTGAGGCGGGCGTGGACGCCTTCGTGGACGCAGTGCCCCCGGAGCACGCGCGCGGCACGCCGGCAGCCCTCGCGGCGCGCGTGGCATTTACTGACACGCTGCTCAGCACGCTGCAGCCAGACAGCACCAAACGCGCGGTCTACCTGATCAACACGCGCAGGCTGAGCGCGGCCCCAGGGGACGGTGTGGAGTACGTGCTCCTTCTCAGCAGCTACCGCGTGCAGTGACGCCGCGCTCAGAGGACGCACGGGACGGAGTCGGCGAGCGCGGGGCTGCGGCTGCCCGCGCTGCCGTGGGTCTCCTCAATTTCGCGGCAGAAGTCGCGCAGCGCGTAGTAGTTGTTCTGCCACGTCAGAATTTCGCAGCGCAGAATGTCCGACAGCTGCGCCTGCAGCGCGCGGCATCTCGTCATGAAATGCGTATATGTAGCCTGGTCTAAGCGCAACCATGCTCTACGGTGTCTGTGCTCCACCCGGAGCAACTTCAGCCGCTGTTGCTCTTCCCGAAGCTGCGCGAACACGTTGATGTCGTGGCTGTGGCGGATCTGGTTGTACAGCTCGTCGACGTTTACAACCCACGACTCATAGGGTCCAAAGAAGTCCTGGGAGACGGGTCCGTCGTAGAGGAGCGGTCGCTCACGCAACCACCGCAGCAACTTGCTCACCTCGTCCACAGTTTCGTACAGCATATCCACGCGGTTGCAGTACCAGAGCAGCTCACGGTCCGGCTTCGGGGCTCGCGGGCACGGCGGCAGCTCGTTGCACGCAACCGCACTCGTAGACATGTCGCTGCTTGCGAAACTGGGATACTTTGACCTCTATCAATTTCCCTCCCATAGGGAATTTTTGATCTGTATTTGGGGTGTAAATTGGTGTGGTTAGCGTAAACTAAATTATTCAATGAATCAAATGTCTTACGAGATTAAAAATTACATAGTTGTATTTCCTCGCGACTGTTCAAAAAGATACCAATTTGGATCCCGCCACTACACGGGACCATGGCGCGTCGCTGCGCGCAGGAATTCGTGCTCGTCGACGACGCCGACTTACTCCACGCGATCCTGTGGAACGTGGACGCACGCTCGCTCGGCGTTGCCGCCGCCGTCTGCAGAACGTGGTACCAGGCACTGGACTTCCGCTGCCTGCACAATGGTCCGATGACCGGACTCAAGAGGCGCTACCAGCATGCGACGCACAACGGTTCGCTGATGTTCATGTTCTGTTCCATGCGGTTCTTCCGGTGGGAGGACCGGTTCATGATGAGCTCGTTTCGCTGGTCAAATGACATCCCACGCCACAGCGACCAAACGCACGCGCTGATGCAGATGCTGCCCACCGCGGCGCACGAGCTGGACGGCACCATTTGCTCGGCGCTGAGGCTCTCCGCTGCAAGCATGCAGTTCCGGACCAACTGCGTCAATCAGCTCATCGTTTTGTTGCACGCTGCCCGACTCTCAGAAAGTCTCGACACCCACGTCAGGATGCGCCACTTCCGCCTGGCCGTCAAGTACGTGGACGCAATCGTCAACGAGCTCTTCCACGCAACGGGGTCGGCGTTCCACACCACGCTCTTCGGGGGGAACATGACGATCGATGCAGCGTCGCCGTTCTGCTGGCGCACGTGTGTGCAGGGCAAGATCATCGCCGTGTCGTGCCTCAACCTTGCCATCAAGTATTGGTCGCCGTACCAGCCGGCGATCGATGACATGTTCAAGCTGCAGTTCATCTCCACCAAGCTGCACATGTTCCCGGAGCTCGTCGGCTTCGTGTTGCGAATGGAGAGCGAGATCAGCCTCCAGATCGCCTTCCAGCGGAGCAAGTCGGACGTCTTTGGCTGTGTGATGGCGCTGCACGTCTGGATGCTCCACGGGGTGGACCGCGTGCTGTTGCTCGACGCCCCAGAGAAGGCCCGCGCAGCCTGCGAGGCGTCTCTCAAATGCAACTACGAGGCGCTCTGCGCAACGGCCGCGTACCTGCATTGCGAGGTTGCCGCCCAGGTCGTGTGCACGCAGCTGTCCGACGCGGAGCTGGGCACCGCGCTGTACGCGGCAAGCGTCGAGCTGGCGCTCAGCCTGCCGCTGCCCCACGTCACCCGCGAGATGTGCTTCCTCACCAACACGGACGTCGGGCTCGTGAGGAGGGTCGTGGAGTACCTCCACGTGCTGCACGCGCGCTCCTTCATGCGCGATTACACGTGCGACGAGCCGTTTCCCCTTTATTGGAACGAGTGTCATCACGGCGCGGGAAGCGCGGACAGGGTCTGCAACGCGGCCTACGAGCAGTGGGTCGGCGTCGTGGACAAGCTCGACAGGAGCGCTGCCCACGCGATGTGGAAGCATACGTCGATGAGCCCGTACCAACCGGCGCTGTACTACCCGCTGGAGGACGCGGTCCGCGAGCTCGCCCGCGTGGGCCAGCGCGCCGGGTAGCGGGTTTAATACACCCGGCGCCGCCCGCCCGCCGCCTCACACCCCCAGCGCCTTGCTGCGCGGCACCGGCACAGCGCGCCCCGCGCGGCCGCCCAGGACGCTGCTGCGGTGCACCAGCACCGCAAAGGTCGCCACCACCGCCAGGAACGGCACGGCGCACGCGAGCAGCACCAGATGCTCCCCGCGCATCGCCCGCGACTGCGGCGTCGCGCCGGGCGCAGCTGCGCCCTGCGACGCGAGCCGGCGCAGCCCCTCGCACGCGCCGCCCAGCTTCACGAACGGCTGCGCGCACGTCCACTCGCAGCTCCCGGGCGCGACGTACACCGCGTGCGCGGGCAGCGCGGCGGCGCAGCGCTCGCAGGCGCACGCCGCCGAGAGCGTCTCGCCCGGCGCGCACGCGTCCGCGGACAGCGCGCACGGCGGCGCCGGGGTCGTGCTTGGCGGCGGCGTCTCCAGCGGCCGGCACGTGAACTCGGTCACGAGCCCGACCAGGTTCCGGAGCGGGGCGAGCTCGAAGCCGTCCACGCACTCCCACGCGCACGAGTCCGGCCGCGCACGCCCGCGCGAGGTCGCCGTCGCGTTCGCGGGGATCGCGCACGGCAGGCAGCCCGCGTACGCGGTCGCGCGCGAGCAGTCGACGAGGTACTCGCCGACGCCGCAGTCCTGCGCGCACGAATGGCACGTCCAGTTGAGGTCGTTCAGCACGAACGCGTCGCTCACGCAGCGCCACGCGCACGCCTCGGGCTGCCGCAGCCCCCCGTCGAGCATGCTCGCCTCCGCCGGGACCCACTCGGCGTGCGCGGGCAGCGCCCCGCCCGCCGGCCCGTCCAGCACGCACGGCTCGCACACCGTGTCGGCCGACCCGCCGCACTGCCCGGCCGCGACCGTCCCTGGCGCGCAGACCGTGCACGCCGCGCACGCCGCGTCCGCGAACGCGCCGCACTCGCGGAGGAAGTCCCCCACGGCGCACACCGGGACCGTGCACGCCTGGCAGTCGAGCGCGCCCGCGCCCTCCGCGGGCGCGTGCGAGAAGAAGCCTGCCGCGCAGACCGCGCCGCACGACCCGGGCTCGTCGCGCAGCCCCGCGGTCGTGAACTCCACGTGCGCCTCGGCCGCCGCGCACGGCGCGCAGCCGTTGCAGCCGTCCTGGAACTCGCCCACCCCGCACGCCGGCTCGGGGCAGTACAGGCACGAGCCGTCCGCCTGCCGCTCGTAGTCCGCGGCGCACTCGTACGCGCAGTCCAGCGACACCACGAAGACCGCGTCGGCCGGCTTCGCGCCGGCGTCGCACGCCGCGCACGCGTACGCGTCCGCAGCGCACCGCGGGAGCAGCTGCACCCGCAGCTCGGCGCCGCGGAACTCGACCGCGCTCTCGAACGCCTCGCCCGCGACCGTCACCCCCAGCGCGCCCGCGGCCGCCGTCGGCACGTGCCACCGCGCGTCGACCCGCTGCCACACGTCTTCGAGCGTGTCCGCGTCGACGCGTGGAGAGAGCTGCGTCGCGGTGAGCGCCGGCCCCGCGGCGCCGGCGAGCGTCACGAGCGCGCGCACGTCCACGCGCGACTCGGCCGTCTGCGCGGCAACCCTCGCCTCGGCCGTGAAGCGCAGCACCACGTCGCCCCCCGCCGCGCCCACCTCCAGCGCCCCCGCCAGCTCGCCCAGCGCGCGCTGCCCCCCGTGCGTGTCGAACTCATCCCACACGCCGCACTGCGCAACCGGCGCGAACCCCGCGGCGCAGCTGTACGCGCACCGCTCGCCGCCGCTCGCCGTGATCGTCGCGCGCGGGAGGTCGAGCGGGCACGCCGTGCAAAACGACTGTGCGACCGGCGTGCACGGCGCCTCCGTCATGTACGCGTCCGTGAAGCGCGCGCCGCCGATGCCGCACGCCCGCGTCTCGCACGTCGCGCAGCCGAACGGCGCGAGGAAGCGCCCTGCGCTGCACTCCGTTGGGCAGCTGTCCGCGCCGCCGGTCCCGTGGCCTATAAAGTCGCGCCCGGGCTCCACGCCCTCCGACGAGCATGGCTGGCACGTGGCATCCGTCTCTCTTGTGGCCGGGCGCAGGAACTGCCCGACCGGGCACGGCGCCGTGCGGACCTGTGCGCACGCCGACTGGTCTGCGCTCCAGTAGTGCCCGTCTGGGCAGCGCCACTGGCACGGCGTGTCCGGGTCCAGCCCCTCGGCCTGCAGCTGCGCCGCGTCCAGATACGTGGTGGCCGGGTCCGCCGGCTTCGCGGCAAGACCCCCTGTTCCACACTCTCTGCAGTTCTGGTCGACTGATAGCCTCCCTGGTGCGCACCCCGCCTCCCAGGAGCCCGGGTCGCACGAGCCCGGGCACGACAGGCACTCCCCGTTCCGCAGCACCGTGCCGTCCGGGCAGCTGAACGGGCACGCGTCGCCGTCCTCGACCGCAAAGACCGAGTGCACCGCGAGCGACGACGCCCCGCCGGCGCTCGGCAGCAGCATGACCGCGAGGCTGTCGCCGGGGCGCGCAAGGACGTGCCCGCCGCGCGACGCGGTCTCGCCGTCCGCCAGCGTGTCCAGGGCAAACACGTGCTCCGCCAGCTCCGCCAGCTCCACGTCCTCGAGGAACGTCGCGCTCGCCGCGTCCCCCGCCAGCATCACCGAGCCCGCGCGCAGGTTCTTTGCGAGCGCCACGCGGCACGGCCCGGCCGTGCACGTCAGCCGCGCCTGCACCTGCGCCCACACCTCGCCCGCCGCCCCGAGCTCGTGCGCGACCGCCGCGCGCTCGGGGAGCGTCGCCCCGCCGCGCTCCGCGGCGAACGACGCGCCGCCGAACCGCACCCACACCGGCGTCTCCGTCGGGTCGTGCAGGCGCAGCCCGCCGAACGCCACGGGCGCGCCAGGCGCGTCGGCGCACGACTCCTGCCCCATCAGCGCGCTCGCGCCGTCGCCGACGCACGACGCTGACGCGAACTGGCCGTGCAGGTCGCCCTCGCGCGTCGTCGCGCACACCAGCCCGCCCGCGACGCTCAGCGCCACGACGTCGGGCAGCGTGCTGAAGACCCGCGTCCAGCTCGACACCGACGTGAAGACCTCCTGCGCCAGCCGCGCCCGGGGGTGCTCGGCCCAGTCGGGCGTGCGGATGCACCACGCGCGCGGGCTCGGCACGCTCGCCGGGTCGAACCCCTCGTGCACGCACGCGAAGCCCATGCCCACGTGGATCGCCGCGATCGGGTTCACGCTGATCGTCTGCACCTGCACGGACGCCGAGAGCGCGCCCCCCTGCAGCAGCGGCGCGCGGCAGCGCAGCGCGTTGCCGCAGAACGCGCAGAGCGTGTTGTTGGCAAGCGCCACCATTTCGCAGTTGGTCACAGCGCTGTCCACCGTTGTCAACGAATTGGCGTTGCCCAGCACACACCTCACCTGCCCGCCCTGCACCACGCAGAGCGCCGCGTCCGTCAGCGCAAAGTCCGCCACCGCGCCGCCGACCAGCGCCTCGTCCCACGAGCGGCGCCCCCAGCAGCGCAGCGTGCCGTCGTCCAGCCGCGCGCACGCCGACGCCTGCCCCGTCTTGACCTGCACCGCCGCCCGCTGCGTGGACCCGGGGTGGAAGCCGCACCCCGCCTCCAGCGCCGCGTCGCCCGTCGCCAGGAAGTCGGGCGGGAGGCACGTGTGGAACGCGCCCCCCTCGAACCACCCGCCCCAGCACTGCACCGCGCCGTCCTCCAGCAGCGCGCACGACATCGCCGAGCCGTCGCTCGGGCCCCACCCGCCGCGCCACTCCGCGCCGGCCACCGCCGTGCCCCACGCCTGCGAGACCGCCACCGCCACCGCCGGCGCCGCGAGGTTCGCCACGGGCCGCGCGTCGCGGAAGAAGCGCGTCCGCGAGTTCGCCTCCAGCGCCGCCGCGCCGAGCTGCCCGTGCGAGTTGTCGCCCCAGCAGACCAGCTCGCCGCGCGCGCCGCCCGCCCCCCAGCGGAGCGCGCAGCACGCCCGCGGGCCGCACGCGAGCTGCGGCACGGCCACCCACGGCGCGCTCGACGGCAGCAGCGCCCGGTTCCTCCACGCCACGAGCCGCCCGTTCGAGTACCCCCGCTCGCAGGCCTCCGCGGGCGGGCACCGCGCGCACTGCCCGTTCTCCGGAAAGAAGCGGAAGCCCGGCGCGCAGACGCACACGTTGCTGCCAAACACCGCGCGCCCCCCGCCCTCGCCCGAGGGGCACGCCTGCGCCGCCGCGAAGCCGGGCGCCCCGCGGCACGCGTGCTGCCCCGCGCACGCCATCGCCCCGCGGACCTCCTCGCCGCCCGGGACCGGCGGCACGAGCCCGGCGTGCACCTCCAGCTCGTCCACGAAGACCTCGTCCACCGCGGACAGCTCCGCGCCGTGGAACTCCACAAAGTGCTGCTCCCACGCGCGCGAGGCCGCGACCACGTGCGCGCCCCCCGGCCCGGCCTCGACGCGGACCTCCGTCTGCCTCCCGTTAACCAGCGACGCGTAGAACCGCGCCACGGCGTGCGCGCCCAGCTCCACGCGCGAGGCGACCCGCTCGTCCGCGCCCAGCCGCAGCCACCCCTGGCTGCCGCGCGCGCCGTCGCCCGCCCGCGCCTCCTCCACCGCGTCCAGCACGCAGTCGCTGGCCCCCTCCGCGCAGTTTTTGTCGAGGATCCTCGCGGACGCGGGCCGCGAGGACGAGACCGCCTCGCCCAGCACGTCCAGCAGCGGGTGCTGCAGCGTGTCCCCCCGCTCGAAGCCCGCGCGGAGCAGCGGCGGGTTCCGCCGCTCGTACGCCCCGCCCGCGCGCTGCGCCGCCGCCGGCACGTAGTGCGGGCACGGGCGGCAGTACGCAGACCACGGCTGCGCGCACGGCTCCAGGCGCTCCGTGCGCGCGCACGCCGGCGCCGCCGCGCACGCCTCGAGGCACCACGCCCCCGTGAAGCCGTCCGCGCAGCGCACCAGGCAGTCCAGCCCGAACACCGCCTGCCGCACGACGCCCGTCGCCGGCGTGAGCGCGTATATGAAGTTCTGGTCCCAGTCGGGGTCCGGCTCGATCCGCCGGCAGAACTCGCACTCGCCGGTCTCGGGGTCCATCTTCTTCTCCGGCCCGCAGCGGCAGTGCGCCGCCCGGCTGGCCCCGCGGCGCATCGGCGCCCGCAGGTCCGTCGCCTGCGCCCCTGCCGGCGACGGGCACAGCTGCGCCTGCCCGTCGCGGCAGAACCGGTTCTCGTCGCACAGCTCACACGCGCCGTCGACCAGCCGCAGCCCGGGCGCGCACGAGACCGCCTCGCACGCGGCGTCGCGCAGCACGGCGCCCGCCGGCGCCGCGCACGCCGCGCACACGTCCGCAAACTCGCTGTGCGCGTTCCCCGCGTGCGTCCCCGGCGCAGGCGCCGCCCCCGGCGCGCACGTCGAGCAGCACCGGTCGTCGCCCCAGCTGTTGGGCAGGCACAGGCAGGCCGACAGCGCCACAGACGCCTCCTCGACCGTCGTCGCAAGCTCCGCCGGACAGCGCACGCACTCGGTGGCGTTCGACACGTGCTCCTTGTACGCCCCCTGCGCGCACGCGACGCAGCGCAGCCCGTTCACCACGCGCTCGCCCTCACCCGCAAACGCCGTGGCCCACTGCGAGGCGTCCAGCGTCGCGGGGTCCGCCACGTAGCCCGCCGCGCACTCGCAGTACGTGTGCCCCACGAATTCGCCCTGCTTGTTTGAGTACTGGTGGTCCGCCGGGTGCGCGCTCACCGTCTCCGCGACGGAGTTCGGCGGGCACGCGTAGCAGCGCGCCTCGCCCGTGAAGTACGTCGCGCCGTTCGGCACAAACTCGACATCCGGGTACTGCGCGCTGTTGTCCTCCCGGCAGAAGAGGCAGTCGGGCTGCCCACCCAGGTGCTGGAACTTGCCAGGCTCGCAGCTCGAGCACCGCACGTGCCCGGGGTCCGGCGCGTAGCTGCCCGCCGCGCACGCCTCGCACGCCGTCTGCCCCGCAGACTCCTGGAACTGCCCAGGTGGGCACGCCGTCGGCTGCACGGAGCCGGCCGCGGCCACAAACGAGCCGGGTGCCGCGGCGTTGCAGAGAAGCGGCGTGAGCACATAGTCAAACGCCTCCACATGCTCCGTTGCCGCAAACGTGGCCTCCGCAGACCCGGGCAGCCCGGTCCCGTCGCCGGCACGCCAGTGCCCCACCGCGCACTGGCACGTCCGGTCCTCGCTGGCGGACGGCACGTTGTAGTTCACCGTCGACGGGCCCGCGCACAGGGCGTGCGGCAGGCAGCGCACAGCCGCCGCCGCCGCCGCGAATGCATCCCCGGCACACGGCGTACACGCGGACTGGCCGGGCAGGTCCTGATACTGCCCAACCGGGCAAGGGGTTTGCGCAGACGACCCCGTGTCGGGGACGTAGTGCCCCACGTCTGCTGACGTGCAGGACGTGGAGGCTGTCTGCGCGGAATACGTGCCGCTCGGGCACGGCGTCGGCTCTGTTTGCGCAGACTCGCTGACATAATAGCCAACATTCGCCGCAGAGCACAGCTGCTGTGCGTCGCCGGCCGTCAAGCCACTCGCGCCGTCTTCGCGATAGTACCCGGCTTTGCACTGGCACGTTCGATCTGCATCCGCGTTGCTTTGCTCGCTTTTCTGCGAGGTTTCGTCGCAGGCTGTTTTGTCGACGCAGCCTGCCGTGCTGCCCGCCAGTCGGAACTTGCCGGCTGCGCAAACTTCACACGAAGTCTGCGTGTTCCCCTGTTGGAGCCCCCCACTGCACAATGTGCATACTCTGTTTGCACCGCCGGTGAAACCTCTCGTTGGTGTCGTGGGAGTGTAGGTACTTGTTGTAGAAGAACCTGCACCAAACCAGCCGACCGAACCTGTGTTGCACGCAGACGATCGGTAGTAGGCAACTCCGCAATCCCCACCGCACTGGGCGCAGGAATAGGTTATGGTATATAAGATTTCATACTCCTCCGATAACCCCGAAGGAGTGGCTGTCCTCAAAGCGTAATAGCCTGTCTGGCACTGGTAAAAGCAGTAGTTGTCCTTGTAGATCATTGGGTGTTGTACACCGTTCGTGCTTCCCCAATTATGATCCCCCTCAGGATAGTCTGGGTCATTCCTGTCATACTGTTCTTGTGGGACCCTGTGATCCGCATTGGCCATGTCCGCGCACACGCGGCATCCATAGCACCCGTCGTCGGTCGTAGTTGCGGCGGTGAAACGAGACGGGTTTTGTGGACATTGCAAGTTGCCCCAATACGTCCGGTGTTTGATGCATTGGAAGTCGTCACACCCCTCGTTGCAGAGAGTACCTGCATTGTTCAGAGTGTCGGTATTTCTCCCGGGGTTCTCTGTCATATCATATTGCAGTCCATACCAGAACCCCCAGGAAGAGTCTAATCCCGCAGGCGGACTCGCGTGATCTGTGTCGTAGGCGGCGTGCGCCCCAAGCGGCCCGGGGCGCTGCCGGCCGCCCGGGCTCAGTAAGAAGACCCCGAGCAGCAGCGCGCGCGCGTGGTGTGCGGAAACGCGGGGGGCGCGGAGGCGCGCGCTGGCTGGCATCGGTCGCGCGTGACATGCAGGCATTTATACTTGCTCAGCGGCCCTGCGCCCATCCGCGCCCCCGTGGCCGCTAGCTTCGCCCCGGCCGTCGGCGTCCGCAGCTCGCGGGTCTCAGGTCTGCTCGCCAGCACCCTCGAGGTCGCGCCGGGAAGAGGCGGGAGTCGTTGTGTCATCGAGTCGGGTGGAGATGCACGCCCGCGTCGGGCACGCCGTGCACGTCGTCCGATTGCCCGGCGTGTCCTGGTAGCTGCTGTAGCTGCACGGGTGGCACCGCAGGCCGACCATCCGGTCGGCCGTCTCGGTGTACATCTCGGCCCAGCGCGACGCGTTCAGCGTGTCGGCGTCGGCAAACGCCCCGCGCATGCACATGCAGTACGAGTGCCCCACAAAGCCGCCCTGCTTGTCCGGGTACAGGTGGTCCGCCGGGTGCGCGCTCTCCGTCTCTGCCACGGCGTTGGCGGGGCACGCGTAGCACTGCGACGACCCTGCAAAGTACGTGACCGCGTTCGGCGCGATGCTCACGTCCGGGTACGACGCAGAGTAGTTCTCGTCCGGCGCGCCGGGCTCCCCGTACCCGCGGCAGTACAGGCAGTCGGGCTGCCCGCCCAGGTACTGGAACTTCCCCGGCTCGCAGCTCGAGCACCGCACGTGCCCGGCGTCCGGCGCATACGACCCGGGCTCGCAGTGCAGGCACAGCGGCTGGCCCGCCTCGGGTTGGAACTGCCCCTCCGGACAGGGCGTCGCGACCCCCGCGCCCGGCGCGCTGACATAGCTCCCGGCGGGCGCGGCAGCGCACGTCTCCGCCCGCAGTAAGTACCTAAACGCATCAAGAGACTCGGTGCCTGCAAACGTCTCGTCCGCAGACCCGGACAGCCCGGTGCCCCCGCCCGCGCGCCAGTACCCCTCCACGCACTCGCAGGTCTGGTCCGTCACGGCGGTGGGGACGTTGTCGGCCTGCGTGAACGCGGCGGTGCACGTCGCGTGCGGCAGGCAGCGCACGCTGCCGGCCACAGCGGCAAACGTCTGTCCGTCGCAGGGCGTCTGCGTGCGGCTGCGCTGCTCCGGCACAAAGTGCCCTGGGTCGGCGTCCAGACAGGAGCTCTGCCTGGTCGACGGCTGGTACGTCCCGACAGCACAATCCGTCGCTGCCTCGTTGACAACCCCAGGGCAGTACGTCCCGGCCGGGCAGATTGTCCGCGAAGCAGACGCCCGAGTCGCCACAAAGAACCCATAACCGCT
>Ga0181559_10000662_pt1 | contig 32789 bp, 23 predicted proteins | sample 011ome_21_FD_133752 | JGI IMG/M metagenome (GOLD analysis project Ga0181559, IMG submission 133752) | Coastal salt marsh microbial communities from the Groves Creek Marsh, Skidaway Island, Georgia - 011508AT metaG (megahit assembly) | ecosystem: Environmental > Aquatic > Marine > Intertidal... | reverse complement strand
GTCAAGAAGACCTGGTCGAGCGTGTAGTTGAGGGAATCGTTGGACCAAAGGATGCCGTCCCATTCGTCGACAACCAAGAACTCGTCAAGCGCATCTGTGTCGCCTTGAAGCACTTCAGGCTTGCGGACCAGGGTGTGGTTTTGGGTCATCTCAGCCCACCCCGTCGTGCCGGGGTCTTCGCCGATTTTCCCAAAAATATCCACCACCGTGTTGGTGGAGATTTTGCGAAGCACCATGGCGTCGTTGCCGTTGAAGTACATCGTGTTGTTCTCATCGTACACCGGACAAACCCACAAATCCGCCGCTTCCGCCAGCTCGTCCCACACCGGCGCCTCGAAGTCCACACCGTCCGGATCTTGCTTGTCCAGCACCACCACAACAACGCTGTCGGACTCCAACATGCCAGACAAGTCCACCTTTTGGTTGTCTTGCGCCGCAGTTGCCCCGTTGGAATAACGCTCCAAGCGGTAGTCGCTCAAGTCCACGGTCGCGCCGGTGGGGTTGTAAATCTCCAACGCCTTGTTGTTGCTCCACCCCTCGATGTATTCGGAGATGAACAGCTCGTTGCATTGCGCTTGAGCCTTGGAAGTGAACGTGGCTGCAACAGCCACCATTCCGATGGCTTTGAGCGAGTTGATTGCGAAGTTTTTCATCATGAAAGTCGTTTGCTTTGGAAGGATTCGTCGAGTTTCGTTGGGGCGAAATTACCCTGACTTGTGTTATTTTCGACCAAACTTCCAAATCGAATCACCATGCAGGCTTTCGAAACGACCAAGTCCGTGTCGACATCGTGCTTTCCTTTGACGGGATTTTTGCTCGCTGCGTTGTCTTTTGTCCTGGTGCATGCGTTCGCTTACGCTCAACCCGGCGGCCTTGGTTGCCTCGTGGATGCGGGCATCAGCCCGCAAGAGGTGTGCATCGACGACCACATCTTTCTCGGCGGCAACCCCGCAGTGCCAGAAGCACTTGCCAATGAAATTGCCAGCGTGCAGTGGGTTGTCCTCTCGGGCGACCCCAACATCGACTTCTTTCCGAGCGCTGAGGTAGAAAATCCTCAGGTGTACGTGGAGGAGCCCACGACGTTTGGCGTCACCTTGGTGTTGAACGACGGTTCCGTGTGCACGGACGAAATCACGCTTCTGCCCATTGAATCTCCCACGCTGAATTTTCCGGAAAGCATCGTTCAATGCGACGGCAATTTGGAAGTTCAGTTCATCAACCTGACCCCTTCCAACTCCGTGTACATCACTTACAACGTGGATTGGGGAGATGGGAACGTCGAAACGTTGTCTTGGGCCGATGGATTCCAGCACGAATACGAGCAAGCAGGGGCCTACACGGTGAACATTCAAGGGCTTCTCGGAAGTTGTCCTGCCGCGGCGACCATCGACGTGTTCGTTGGGACCGTTCCAGAAAATCCGATGTTGATTGTGCCGGCCTCGGTGTGCAGTTCATCTTCGTTGGAAGTGGTTTGGGCGAACCTCTCGAATTACGCATGGGGCACCGCTTGGTCCCTCGAAATGGAAGGCGTTCAGGCTTACTCCGGAATCGTCGGCGCCGCATCCTCAGACACCTTGGTGCTCGAAATCGGCAGTGTCACGAATTGCGTGGACGTCTTGGGCCAGCAGTCTTTGTTTGCCGAGGCCCTCAACTTGTGCTCAACCATCCCCAGTGCAAGCAACGCGGAGGTGGAAGTGCAATTCGAACCCGTTGCGGACATCTCCGTGGTGGGCGATTCTTGTGCCCAAGTGACGTTGGCTGTGGGTGACGGCAGTTTTTGTCCAGAGTTCCTTGACCTCTCCTGGGAAGTGACCCAAGGTGGCAGCGCGGCCAATTTGGTGACTTTGGCAGGGGGAGCAACGCAGTCCTATTGGGTGGCTCTCGCGGACTCAGGGCATTACGAGGTGGTTCTCCAAGCTTCGAATTCCGGATGCGGAACGGACAGCGACACCGCCGCGTTTTGCATCGAAATGCCAACCCCGACTCACTGGAGCGTGGGGGACATGGTCAACGGCGCTGCCTTGACGCGGTGCATTGGAGATTCCATCCTGTTGGGCATCGATTCATTGATTCCCGTTTGTCAAGATTCTCTGAGCATCTCCTGGAGCGTGACCTCGTTGAACGAGCAAGGAGACGCGGGCAGCGTAGGCATGACCACCGAATCGGACTTTCAACGCTGGTTCGCCTTCAACGACTTGGGCCATTACCTGATTCAAGTTTCGGGAGGTGCTGGGTGCAGCGACTTTGTGTTGAGTGCCTCCGTGTTGATCACAGAGGTTCCCGAATTAACTCTCTCGAGCTACGACTCAGGCCTGATGGCTGACTCCGTCATGTGCATTGGCGAAGACGTTTCTGTCGTGGCTTCACTTGACGCTTACCAACTCGAAAACGGCGCGTACAGCTTGTCTTGGGAGTTGCTCGACGTGAATGGCGATCCGAGCAGCGTCGCCTCGTTCGAAGAATTCGGAGACTCCACAATTGTCATCACTGCGCTTCAAGCCGGAGAGGTTTGGGTGGCCCTTGAAGTAAGCGGCGCATGCGGAACAGCGAGCGACACACTCGCCCTGTTCGTGGAAGGCCCCTACCCGAACAACTACAATTTGCTGGACGGAGTGGAATCCTTGCTGCCCTCGAATTACCCCATTTACACGCAGTGCTTTGGGGACACGCTGGTCCTGGAGTACGATGCGCCTTGGGCTGCTGAAGTCAACATCTCCTCGGAGGCGTTGAACATCGTGGACCTTGAGATTACTTCTCCGCCGAATGGAGGCATCATTTCCTGGCTTTGCGCAGGCGAAAACTTGTGGTTTGACATCGAGTACGAGTCTTGGGCTGGCTGTGTGTATTACGACTCGCTCTCCTTCCGCTCGGTCCTGTTGCCAGAAATCCACGTCTTCGACCCAGAGGTGGTGTGTGGGGGCGACAGCGCGCTCTTTGAAGCGGAAATCATTCCCGGTTCGACGAGCATCATGGAATCGTACACGTGGTACTCTGTGCCTCGGCGGACCTCGATTTGTCCTTGGGCGACACGGTGGGAGTGACCGACGTCCCCGCTTTTTGGGATGTCCCACCCTGCATTGTGGGCTTGCACATCCACGCTTCGGTGACCGACGCCAACGGATGCGTCGGAGAAACACCACAACCGGCCACGATTTACCCCAATTGTCCGCTTCCCCCGACGACCGAAGGCACCGTCTATTCTTGCACCGAAACAGGGGCTTTGGCCACGGTGAATCTTCAAGGAAGCCCTGCAGGAGGTGTTTGGAGCGGTCCAGAAGACGTTGAATTTGAGGCGGACTTTTCAACGGCAACTGCAACTGCGACGGACGCAGATTCCTACCTCTACCTCACCTACAGCGTAACGGACATCATGGGCTGCGAATCATCCGCGGACTTGTGCTGGATTGAAGCGGCTGCGGACTCTTCCGGGGCCTGCACGTTTGCGGAGCTCTGCGAGGACCCAGCGGCGTGCAACTACGGGCACCCGCCAACCTGCGGGGTCGAGTGCATTTACCTGTCGGATTTGCCCGATGCCAACATTGGGTGGGACACGTTGACTGTGTGTCAATCCTTCCAGCCTGTTTGGTTGGATCCGGTGCAGCCCAACATGGGCACTTGGACTGGGCCTGGCGTCTTCCAAAACGACAACCTCTTTGGCAACAACGCTTGGCTCAACGTGTCCTCTGCTGGTGAGGGCTACATCTATTTCCAAGGCGGATTCGGCAATTGCTCCTCCTTGGATTCCGCCTACGTCGTTGTTCACCCCAGCCCCACGCACATCCACATCGACCACATCGCGGCATGCAGCGGCTCGACGTTGGCCTTTCATTTCGATGCGGAAGGAACAGGTGACCTGTGTTGGAGCTTCGGTTGGTACGACCAGGACCTCCCGCCTTGCGGCCTCGAGCCATTCTGGGAAGTCAACGAAAACGGGTTTGTTCGGTGGGCGGTGACCGACTCCCTCGGCTGCAGCTCAGAAATGGTGTTTGAAGTGGAGGATTGGGGCACACCCAATGCCATTGCAGGGGGGGACACCACCCTGTGCTTGAGTTCCGTCCCGGACATCATGAATTTCGAGTACGGCGCCCCACTTGCCTTGGGATGCAACCCTTCCGAATCGATGTGGTCGGGAGAAGGAGCAAGTTTCGAATATTTCGCCGAAGTTTGGAGTGACGGCAACTGCGTGCAGCCTTCCACACCGTGGACCGACAGCGTGTGGGTGTTCCAATCGAGTTCGCTTGGGGATTTTGAATGGATTTGGACCGTGGTGGATTGCCATGGCTGTGTGGATTCCGACACCATCACCATCTCCGTGGTCGAACCCACCCCTCCGTTGATTCCTTCCTTGGACTTTTGCTTGGAGGACCCGGTGGGCCCTCTTACAACGCAGGAAGGCGCATGCTGGACGGGAGCAGGAATTGACCCCAATTTCGTTTTTGACCCAGCGGTTGCAGGTGTCGGAGAGCACGTTTGGGTGGCTGCAATCGGCGAAGGCAGTTGTGCCGTGACGGACACGGTCGTGGCTGTGGTGAATCCCAACCCGGAACCCGTGCTCTTGTCTGTTGGAGAAAACCCGTGCATTGGCACGCCGTTCGAAATGTGCCTTGACCCGGCGTCTCCCGGCGCCGATTCTTGGACCGTGGAGTGGTCGTCCTATCCGAACATGAATTCGACAGAAAGTTGCGAAGGCCTCTGCTGCGAATTGGACAATGCCCAGAGCGGCATGGTTGCTGCGGAAGTGACGGACACCAAAGGATGCACGTCGGTGGCTGAGCAGGTTGTCATCTTGGCGCTGACGGAGCAAGTATCCGTGCCGAGCTCGCTTTCATTCTGTCAGGACGGCGGTGCTTATCCGTTGCTTGGTGGACTGCCGGCTGCAGGGGTTTGGTCTGGTGACATGGTGAACGAAAACCAGGAGTTCATGACCACAGAGCAAGGCCTGTTTGAGGCCGTGTACACCTTTGAATCCGTGGACGGATGTGTGAGTCAAGGCGTCACGCAGATCGAGGTTTCCTCAGTCCCTGAACCCGAGATTGCAACACCACCTTCTTCGATTTGCCTGTTTGCTCCCTTTTTGCTTCAGTCGGCCGACAACGGCACGTGGGTAGGCGAAGGGATCAACGCAGACGGAAGCATTCAAGTCGCCCAGCCTGGAACCTACACCTACCAACTTGTGGTCGGAGAAGGGTCTTGCTTCGCCATGGATGAAGTGGAAATCGAGGTTCTTCCTCTGCCTTCAAGCGACATCTTGACGATGTTCGAGGGCACCAGCACCACGCTGTGCTCAACCACTCCAGTGGACATTGCCATCGGCGAAGATTACATCGCGGCAAACAACATCGTGAATGGCTTTGCGCTTGGCTGCGAAGGGCTCACTGGTGAATTCCCTTACTTCGAATTTTTGCCTTCGGACGATTGCGACATCACCGTCGTGGTCTACGACGAGAACGGGTGTTCTGCCATTGAACAGCACAGCGTTGTGGTGCCCAATGCTCAGCCTTTCGATGCGGGACCGGGGTTGGTCCTCTGCCTGGGGGATTCCGTCAATTTGAGCACCGGAATCGTCGTCCCTCCTTGCCACGATGTCGTTTGGGCTGGGGAATGTGTTTCGGACAACACTTCGTGGGCTGCCCCCTCCGAAGTAGGCCTGTGCGTGGCGGAATTGCACGTGGTTGACTGCAACGGTTGCCTTTTGACATGCGAACGCGAGGTGCTTGCCCTCGATGTTCCCACGGTCAACATTGCCTGGGAGGACACCGTGGTGTGTGACGGTCAAGAAGTGGACATGGCCGTAGAGGTGTACGGAGGAAGCTTGAGCTACGAGTGGACCTGGATCGACGGAGGAGTCGTTGCCTCACCGGACACCCCGTGGGTTGCCGTGAACGATGGGCTGGCGCCGATTCAAGTCAGCGTCAGCGTTCAAGCTGAAAACCTTTGTGGAATCAACCAAGACATCTCCACGATCACGGTCAATCCGTCCCTCGAATTGACTCCAAATTCCAACGGCGATGGGGCTGCCTTTGAAGATGCTGTCGTCTGTGCCCCTGTCTACCTGGACTACGCTGCAGAAGCTCCAGGTGCCACAGAGTGGGTTTGGTCCGATTGGCTGATCGCCGATTCTGCGAACCCCTCTGCCTCAAGTTTCATCCTTGAATCTGTGGATTCGGTGACGGTCGTGAACCTGACCGTGCAAGCCGGACTCTCTGCAAGCATGTGTTCCAACCCCTTGGAATGGTCCCTGACTGTGGTTCCGGAACCCACGGCGGAGTTGGATGCGGAGGTCACCTCCTTCTGCGGAGAGTCCATGATGCCAGACGTTCAATTTGAAGCCACCAACGGAGCCATTGAATGGGCTTGGACGGGAGGTGAGTTGTCTCCGAATTTCCCCGAAGGATGGATCATCGACTCGTCAGGAACCACCACCTTGACCTTGACCACATCGTCGGAATATCCCGGTGCAACTTGTTCCGCTGTTGCCACGCTGCCCCTGCAATTGTACCCCCAGCCTGTGGCTCAGTTCAACTTGTTGTCGGATTCGGTCTCGTGTGCGCCCGGCACCTTCGAGATTCAGGATTTGAGTCAGGATGCCATAAGCATCGCTTGGTTTGTGGACTACGTTGGGGGGGTGCTCGACCCAGGAGAAACGCTGAACTTGCTCTTGCCGATTGCAGGCCAATACAGCATGGTTTGGGCCGCCATCGGGGAAGGTGGCTGCAGCGACACGCTGTACGTGTCTGACGTTCTGGAAGTTTTGCCTTCACCCGATGCCGCAATTTGGTCAAGTCAGCCCCCCTTCGTGCCTTGGAGCATGGAGGGTACGGAGTTTGTGTTCAACGACGTCAGCTTGGGTGGAGACAGCACCATTTGGACCGTGGGAGACAGCACCATCGTTGACGAGGACATTTTGGCGTTCTTCTACGAAGACCCAGGAGTGTACGCCATCAGCCAGCAAGTCATCAACGAGTTCGGATGCTCAGACACCGTGAGTTTCCGATTCGAGATCATCGACGAATTGGCGATTCACGTTCCAACGGCGTTTACGCCCAACGGCGACGACATCAACGACGTGTGGAAACCCGTCATCGCAGGAGAAAGCCGAATTGAAGGGTACCACCTGCAAGTGATCAGCCGATCGCATCAGGTGATGTTCGAAACGTTTGACCCCTCGAGGGGTTGGGATGCCTTGGACGTGCCTCGGGCCGAACGCCTGGAAGACGTCCAGAACAGCGTGTTCATGTACGTGCTGCGCGTGTTGCCAGAAGCCACCCCGCTCGAACCAGAGCCGAAGTGGCTCGAGTACACGGGGCACGTGATGATCGTGGATTGACAGGGCGGCCGGCTACTTTAGGACTCGATGGCGAGCCTCATCTTTCGGGTGAGGCCCTTCCTGACGAGGTCGTAGCTGTGATCGACAAGTGCCAAAAACTCGTCCCACGGCACGTCTCCGAACGGCTCGGGATGCACGCTGTTCCAGTGTCGGGGATGGAGGTAAGGACCGGTGGTGACGCCCGCGTAGGTGGCGCGCAATTCGGGAATGCGTGTCGGGTCGCACTTCATGCCGCACCCTTCAAATTCAAAGGCGTCTACGAGACAAAACATCTTGCCTCCCACCTTGAACACCACGGTACGTTCGTCAAAGGGCAGTTCTTCGGTCGTGCCCGCCTTGGCCAAACAATGCGCCCGCAGGCGCTCCATCAGCCTGTCGTGGGGGTTCATCCCAACCCCGCCTTCTTCTCGGAAACGGCGGCCAAGATCACGTCCATTGCTTCTGCCAACGGCGTTGGGTCTAGGGCACTCATCGACGGGCGCCAATCGTTGAGGAGCGCGTTGACCGGTTCCGCACCCAGCAAAGTCATCGTGGGCTTCAAGGAATGTCGCGTCGCAGAAATCACGTTCCAATCCTCCGCAGCGGCTGCTGAGACAAGACTGGCTTTGGATTTGGACAACGTCCCTTCAAGGGCGGTCAAAAACTCCACGTAAGACGCAGGGTCGTCCCCGAAGATGGCGTCGTATTGATCAAACCGCGGATTCAGATTCATGAGGAGAAGTTTCCTCCTGAAAGTTACTGATAAACCCGAACGTAATCCACCGCCATGAATTGGGGGAACACGGTGGTCTCGTCCGGATAGCCGGGCCAGTTTCCGCCAACAGCGACGTTCAAAATGAAAAAGAACGGGTCGTTGAATGGGGTCTCATACCCGCTCGGGGCCACGTTTCCTTCCGTTGTGAGCTGGTGGTAAGGTTCTCCGTTCATCAGCCACGTCATCGTGTCAGGCGCCCATTCCAAGGAGAACACGTGGTACTCGTCGGCGAACGTTGTTGGGAAATCCGAATACGTCACCGTACCCACGTTGGGGTGCCCCCCACCAATGAGTTCGCCCCAGTGGGCGGTTCCGTGAACGTAATTGGGCTGTTGCCCCAACAACTCCATGATGTCAATTTCACCGCATTCCGGCCACCCCACTTCGCTGTGGTTGGCGCCAAGCATCCACAAGGCAGGCCACAAACCTTGGCCGTACGGAAGCACGGCGCGGATGTCAATTCGACCATACTGAAATTCCTGGAGGTCTCGCGAAACCAAGCGAGCGGAAGTGTATCCGGCCCCGTCCTGAAGCGCCACGATGAACAAGTTGCCGTCCTCGACAAACGAGTTGGCCTCGTCTGCGGTGTAGGCCTGAGATTCGTTGTTGCCCCATCCACCGCCGCCCAGTTCGTGGCTCCAGTGCGAAGGGTCGATCGTTGCACCCTCAAATTCATCCGACCACACGAGCGTCATTCCGTCGGGTGGATTTGCAGGAGAATGAGGCGTGTCGTAGCCCCCTTCAGGAAGCACGATTTCCAGCTCCGTGTCGTCGTTCAAGATGGTTCCGGTGGCCACCTGAACGTTGCCCTTCAAGTAACCGTTCACGGGATTCGACAACTCCACCGTGAATTGCTCGTCGGCCTCGAGGCCTTCGTCAATCACAATCGGCACCTCGATTTCTTGAATCAGATCCCCAGGTTCGAACACCAAGGTTCCGGATTGTGCTTCGAAATCTTCCCCCGCCTTCGCAGTGCCCTCCACGGTTTGAAAATCCACCGTCACCTGCTGCGTGTTCACGACGTCCAAACGGACCTCAAACCGAAACGTGCTGTTGAACGTGTTTTCAAGGGAGGTTCGGTCGGCGACAAATTGAATTTCTGCCGCCACCGGATCCGGACCTCCACCGCAATCCGAACAGCCCACCGCCAGGGCCGTGAAGCCTGTGAACGTGAGCCAACCTCGAACTTTCAACGCACCGCTCATTCTGCTGAGAAAATCAACGAAAAGTAGCCGCTGCCGACCGGGTTGACGCAGTCGCCCCCTTGTTGCAATGCACTGAGCACGAGCCGATCTTCGGTAATTTCAGTAATGGTGTAAGTGGGACCTGAGTCCCAAACCCCCATCCATCCGCAGATTTCCGCCGCCTCCGTGACCAGGCCACTTACGGTGAACAAATCTTCGCCGTTGGGACCTGCGCCCAATTCGAGAAGGTAGGTCGCAGGCTGGACCGTCATGGGGGTCTCCACGTACCCGTCAAACGGATTCATGGTGCTCCCGTTGTTGTCGTAGAGGAATTCGCCGTCTTTGGTCAGCGTCCAACGGTCGTCGTACTGGAACGAAACAAGACCTCCCTCCGGAGAAGCATACCACTCCGTCGACCCGGGGGACGGTCCGATGGCAATGGCGCCGGCGTCGGAGGCGAACTTCCACGATTTCGGGTTGTCGCATCCCGTCAGAAGCGCAAGGGTGCCTTCGCAGGGCAATTCAAGCGTACGCTCGATGTACACGCTGTCGGAGAAGTACGCCATGCCGCCAGGAGCGTGGCCCTGGTACGAAATGCCGTAAGCTCCTTCCACGTAATACACCATCGTGTCCACGGGGTTTTCGCTGGTTTGGCCGTTGCCAAAATCCCACAGATTCATGAACACGTCTTCGCTCGCATCCGCCTCGAACACCACCGTGTTCGAGTCAATGCCAATCACTCCGTCCACGGTGTCCGGCAGGAAATACCACGTCGTTTGAACGGTCGGCGGGTCGGGCAAGCCCGGCCCCTGCTCCACATAGGGGTCGCATCCAGTGACGGCCAACAGTGCGGCGGCCAAGGCGACAAGGGAGGTGTGCTTGAGGTTCATTCGTATCCGGGGTTTTGGGTCAATTGACCGTTGGACAAGGTGATTTCGGCATTCGGGATGGGGAACAACTCGCTCTTCCCAACCACAAAGCCTTCGAGCACATCTGCAGCTCGGCCCTGACGAACCAGGTCAAAGAACCGGTGACCCTCCAAACCGAGCTCCACGCGACGCTCGTGGTAAATGGCCTCCAACAACGCGTCGCCCGTCAAATCAGCAACCGCGTTCCAAGGCACGGCTGCGCGGTCGCGCACCATTTTCAACGACACCTTGGCCGCCTCGTCGTCTCCGAGTCGATTGCAGGCTTCGGCATGCATCAACAACACGTCGGCGAAACGAATCACGCGGTCGTTGGACCCGCCGTTGGGGTTGGGGTCTCCAAAGGGCGCCAATTCGGCGGATGGATTGAAGTATTTCCGTGCATAATACGGGTGAGGCATCCCCGTCGCGTCTTCCGTCAATTCGCCCCAGTCCGACACGTTGTCTCCAAGCTTGTAAACCGTGTAGCCAAGTCGAGGATCCGTTTTGGTGACGACGTCCGGTCCGATTTGTTCTTCCCAAACTTCAAACTCGTCTACAAAGTCTTGGGTAGGCAAATTGAATCCGTATCCGCTGAAAGATCCCCGTGCGCGCTGGAACACGTTGGTGTACGAACCTTCGCTCCAAAACTGAGCGCCCCAGTTGCCGCCAGAGTTGTTGGCGTATTGGATTTCCCAAATGCTGCCCGGACCGTTTTCTCCAGCGTCCGTGAAGATGTTGCCGTAATTGGGGTCGAGGAAATACTCTCCGGAGCCGACCACTTCTTCGCACCGGGTGCGGCACTCGGACCAATTGCCAAGGTACAAGTGCGCCTTGGCGAGGAGGGCGTTGGCCGCACCGCGCGTGGCCCGTCCCGTTTGGGAAGTGCTGTAGGCGCTCTTCTCGGGGAGGTTGGCCGCCGCCTCTTCGAGGTCCAGGACGATTTGGGCCCAAACCTCTTCTGCGGTCGCCCGCGGCTGCGCGTACTCCGAGGGCGCCAACGGTTGCGTCACGAGTGGCACGCCACCAAACGTCGTCACCAAGTTGAAGTACCAGAACGCGCGAAGGAACTGCGCTTCTCCGAGCAGGGCGAGCTTGTCCAACTCGTCCATCTCAATCGGCGGCACATTTTCCAGCACGGTGTTGCAGTAAGCGATTCCCTTGTACGCCGTCTTCCACTCGCCCAGGACGATGGTGCTCGCTGCGTCGCCTGTGAACTTGGAAAACTCGAGCAAGTCGGGAGCGTCGGTGTCGCCCGAACCGCCTTTGTCCGCGTCGTCGCTGACGATGTCACCGAACCACCACCGGAAGTGCGCCCCCTCGGTGATTTCGAGCTGCAAAGGAGCGTAGCACGCGATCACTGCGGCCTCCGCATCGTCCGCGGTTTGGTAGAAATTGCTCGCCAAGCTTCCGATGTAAGGGTCTCGGTCCAAGAAGTCCTTGGAACAGCTCGACAGAAGGCCCATCAGGAGAAAACATCCTGCAGCCCAAAAGCATGTGTTGTTGTGTCGTTTCATCAGAATGTTGCGCTTAAGCCCATCTGGAAGATGCGTGGTGAGGGGTAAAATCCACGGTCAATGCCGATTTCCAACGTTCCTCTCGTCCCGATTTCGGGGTCAAGTCCAGAATAGCTGGTGAACGTGAACAGGTTGGTTGCACTGGTGTAGATCCGGAGTTTGGAAATGCCCAAAGAATTGAGCGTTCCGGACGGCAACGTGTAGCCCAATTGCAAGGATTTGATCCGCAGGTACGAGCCGTCTTCGATGAATCGGTCCGACACGCGGTTGTTTTGGTTGGCATCTGACGCAGTCATCCGTGGAACGTCGTCGGACGTTCCCTCTCCTACCCACCGATCCAACATCCACGAAGGCAAATTGGACGTTCCCAAATCGTAGCGGAACATCCCCAAATACAGGTCGTTTCCATAGCTTCCCTGCAAGAACAACGTGGCGTCCAACCCTTTCCAGTTGGCTCCAAAATTCAAACCGTAGGTAAAGACCGGGTGCGGAGAACCCAAGACGACTTTGTCGTCGGCATTGATGACGCCGTCGTCGTTTTGGTCGACAAAAATGACGTCGCCGGCACTGGCGTTTTCTTGGATGGAATTCTCCGCTTCTTCTTGCGTTTGGAAAATCCCTGCCGTCTCGTAGCCGTAGAAGGAGGCCATGGGCAAACCGATGTCCGAAATGGCCACAAAGTCGTTGCCCGTTCCAAACACCTGTCCCGTGAAGATGGGCGTGTTCAAGCTGTCCACCGAAGCACCGAGGTCGGTGACTTCGTTTTTGTAGAACGAAATGTTTCCGTTCACGTCGTACGTGAAGTCCCCCTCTCCTCCTTGGTAGCCGAGTGCCAATTCCAATCCGCGGTTGCGGGCTGAAGCCACGTTGGAAGGACCGGGTTCAAACCCCACGGTACCTGGCACAGGCACGTAAGCCAACATGTCGAGGGTATTCTTTTCAAACACATCGAAAATCACGTTGAGCCTTCCCTCGAAGAAATCGGCATCCAAGCCAAGGTTGAACTGCTCCATGGTCTCCCACCCCAATTCCGGGTTGGCCACGGCGTATTGACCTGAGCCCAACGTTTGGAGCTGGGACGTGCCAAAGGTGTAGTTGATGCCGTTGACGATACGCGGAATGTAGCCGTACTCGCCGATTTCTGCGTTGCCGTTGCGTCCCCAACTTCCCCGGACCTTGAACAGGTCAATCCAGTCCTTCTCGTCAAACCAAGGGCGCTCGGTCAGATTCCAAGCAGCCGAAAACGAGGGGAAAATGCCGTAGCGCTTCTGCGGTCCAAAACGCGACGAACCGTCGCGACGAACCGTCGCCGTGAGGGACCACTCTTTGCCCGTGTAGGCTCCACGAATGAATTGACCAATCCACGCGTTTTCGCTGAAATCGTCAATTCCCCGCAGCGGCTGCGGCGTAAAGGTGATGGTGTTGGCCAAGTACGCCAAGTTGGGGTCGTTCGAGGCCAAGCTGTCCCGGGATGCCCCCAAGAAGTTGTACGAATACAGCGATGCGCTGTACCCACCCACGACATCCACCTTCCGGTCTTCTTCCAAATTGACCGTGTACGTTGCGTAGTTCTCCCACTGCCATCCTTTCCACGTTCGGTGTTCCTTGCCCACGGAGTTGACCACACGCGTGTCCCAAGGCGGGCGGTTGGGATCTCCTTCAAACAGGGCCAAATCGTAACTCGGCAAGAAGTTGACCCTCTCCTGAAAGCTCACGTCGGCGTTTACCGAGGACTTGAACTTCAATTCAGGAAGCAACCTCCACTCGCCCCACACGTTGCCCACGAAGCGGTTGGTGTTGTAGACGTCGTTGGACAACGCAATCTGGTTGAGGGGATTCTGGATGTCTGAGCTTCGAGAATACAGCGCATACGTGTACGAACCGTCTTGCCGAACGGCCTCGGTAACCGGGTCGAAGTTGAGCGCCCTGAACACCGGGCTGACAAACTCACTGTTGTCCGCGATGACCTGGTCTTCCGTTGCGGTGAACGAAACCACCTGACCGATCTTGAATCGTTCGCCCGCGTTTTGATCCGAGGTCAAACGCACTGTTGTTCTCTCGTAACCGTCTTTTTCACCGCCCACGATGCCCTCTTGACGAAATTGGCTCGCGCTCAAGGCCATGGACGAATTTGCCGTGCCGTTGGTGTAGCGTACACTTTGAGAGGACATCGGTGCCCGAGAGAAAAGCTCCCGTTGCCAATTGGTTCCTTCCCCCAGTTCTGCGGGGTATTCAATCCCTTCCAAGGCCGACATGCCGTTGGCGGCCCGGCCCTCGTTAATCAAGGTAGCGTACTCTTCGGCGTTGAGAAGTGACATCAATTTCCACGGCTCTTGAATGCCGTAGTACGAATCGTACGTCAAGGTCGCGTTGCTGTTGCGCGCGCCCTTTTTCGTCGTGATTACGACCACCCCGTTTCCGCCTCGTGCACCGTAAATCGCTGCTGACGCGGCGTCTTTCAAAATGCTGATGCTCTCAATGTCTGAGGGATTGAGGTAGTCAATCCCGCCAGAGGGAATGCCGTCCACAATAAACAGCGGCTCCGAATTGTTGATGGAGCCCAAGCCCCGAATGCGAATCGTGGGTGTGCTTCCTGGCTGGCCCGAGTTTTGGGTTACCTGCACCCCGGCGGCACGCCCTTGCAGGGCTTGCTCAGTCCGAAGCACGGGGATGGACGTGGCCTCCTTGATGTCCACCGTGGTGACCGCTCCGGAAATCTTGCTCCGTTGCTGGTTGCCGTACCCGATGACGACGGCCTCTTCGAGTCCCGCAACGTCGGGCTTCAATGACACCTTGAGGTCAGACACGGTGTTGGTGACCGTCACCTCTTGACGCAAGTAACCGATGTACGAAAACACGAGGGTCGATCCAGACGCCACGCTCAGCGAGAATCTGCCGTCCAGGTCCGTGGAGGTTCCGGCATACGATCCTTTCACGGTCACTGAAACGCCGGGCAAGGGCATGTCCCCTTCCAACACAGTCCCTGAGACTGCAATGGTCGTGGAACCGCCAGAAGTTGCGGCGCCGGACATGTTGGTTTGGGCCCACATCCCTGATCCCGCTCCAAGGAGCAGAATCAGGGACGCTAGCCAGGAAAGTCGTTGAATCATTTCACAAAGTTCCAGGAAGTACGAGCCTCCTTGGTTGACAATTGAATGGTGTACACCCCTGCGGTCCACGCAGATGCATCAAGCACCAACGTTTGTTCGTTCTGACGCATTTGGGCATTGGCAATCAAACGCCCTTGGACGTCGCGCACTTCAACTTGGGCATTTCCAAGCAAAGGAGCATTCAAACGCACGTTCAATTGATCGCCAACTGGAACTGGGAACACCGCCCCTTTCAAGGTCACCACGTCTTCAACACCGTCGACTGCGGTGGTCATGGTGAGGCTCGTCGAAGCTGAACATCCGTTGGCGTCCGTCACGGTCGCCGAGTACAACCCGCCCGCGAGCGAATCGGGATTGGCTTCCATTCCTGTCATGTTGGTCCAAACCACGGTGTAGTCAGGGGTGCATCCCGTCACCGTGGCAGAGGCTTGACCGTCGCCAGCGCCGGAGTCTTCGCTCACAACTTCCGCAACAATCGTCAACTCCTCAGGCTGTTCAACCGTGAATTCAAATGCGTTGGTGCAACCAACGGTGTCCGTGGCCAACAAGGTGTAAGATCCAGCCGCCAAATCGCTCGCGCCGTAGCCGACCAACACCGTGTCGGCATAGATCCAATCAAAGGAGAGCGTGTCCAACGCGTAAGTCACGCTTTGCCAATCGGCGGATGCCGTGTCAATGAGCATGGTGCCCGTTCCGCCGAAGCACAACGCATCGATGGCCGTTACACCCACTTGAGGGCCTTCACCAAATACACAGCTTCCGTCATCTTCCGTCGCGTTTGCATCGTAGTTGCATGCCGTCTCATCCGTGCAGCCAGGAACGGGCTCCACCACACATCCTGTGCAGAGGTTCCAACAAACCACGTCAAGGACAACGTCGCCGCCAGTCACGTCCAACGTGCGGTTGGTGTAACCGTCAATGGTGCTCGTGCAAGCCGTTCCTTCAGCGAACATTTCTTGGTCGGTCCATCCATCCACCGTGAATTTGTATTCCACCGTGCCGGCGTCCAACCCAACTTCGATGGAGTAGACGCCGTCGCCGTCGTCGTCCGTCATGACCGCGCACGAGCCGCACCACCCGTTGAACGAACCGTTCAAGTTGACCGAGCTGTAAGTTCCCGTGTAACCCGCCATGTCCACCTGGAACGTGATGGCTCCACCTGGAAGGTCGTTGCAGGTGCCGTCGCACGTGCCGTAGAAGTCGCTCGTGGTTGAGCCTGCCTCCGTTTGGCGGTTGGCGTAACCTGCATAGTCCGTAACGGGGGCGCAATCTGCACCGTCAACCATGTCGTTGACCAAGTTTTCTTGGCCCGCAAATCCGTTGATGGCGTACTTGTATTCCACGGTTCCCGTCAAATCCTCGAGGACAACCGTGTACACACCGTCTCCGTCGTCGTCGGTCATGGTGTTAAAGTCTTCGTTGGCGCACCATCCGCAGAACGGACCCGTCACAAAGACGTTGTCAAATTCGGGGGCACAGGTCATGTCCACGTTGAACGTGGTTTGGGCAAATGCAGCGAGGGTCAAACCGAGCGCTGCTGCGAGAGTAAAGAGATGTTTCATGAAATCTTAAATGTTTGTTTTCAATTCAAATTCTGTGGTCTGGTTGCCAACCCGAAGGCCAAACACCCTGCTCCACCTAGTACGTCATAATCGTGTCCCAAGAACCCAAGCTCGGAAGTGTAGACATGAAGTGCCAAGGTCTTTGTTGCACCGGGGTCCACGAACACATGCTTGTAGGCCGTGAGTTGCGTCATCTCGCCCACCTTGTCCTCAAAGGTCATGGATACCAAAAGCCCTTCCACCCGATCCGACCTTAGAAAGTCCTCAAACCCGGAGTCGCTGACGCCTTCGACCGTTCCTTCAGCTTGGCACGCCGAGCAACCCATGAGCGCCACCAACACGAGGCTCAAGGGTCGCAATGATGCGAAGTGAAAGTACAGGTGGCGCTGGAGCACCGTGCAGGTTTGTACCATGTGAGGAACAAATCAGCGAGTATTCTTTGATTCCAGTCCACTGGAAGGAGGCATTGTCCGCACGACTTGGAAGAGCTCTCGCTGAGGCTGCAAGCTACTTCATTCCTTTGAAATAACCCTGCTTTTCGACCCAAAAAGGTGTCCCCGTGACAACTTGAACTCAAAAACGAAATCGCGTCGCGTTGGTGCGGTGGGCCCACCAATTCATGGCCGTCTCGGCCCCGAGTCGGTAATCGGCCATGACGTTCGCTGACGACACGGACCAGCCGTCGGTGGCAAGAGGAAAAGGAGGAGCGATTTCCTCCCACGTTCTCCCCTGGTTGTCACCGCCGAGCAGCAAACGGTCGACGGTGGCGTTGTACCGCTCGTGGCCCTGCTCAAAGAGCGGTACGAGCGCCGGATTGTGGCGGTACCAGTACGACGCGAAATAATCGACGTAGCTCTGAGAGACGTGATCCCCCATGGGGCGGGTGCGCACCACGAGAATGTTCTTGCCTCCCAGGTCCAGCGCCTTTTCGAGTGGAATCGGGTCGGAATACCCCCCGTCGAACACCCACTTTTCTCGAAAACGAACCTTGCCCCGTGTGACGAGCGGGAGGGTGGCCGAGGCGACGAGGGCGTTGATCCATTCCCGTCCCGTGGGCTCGAAATAAAGCGGCTGACCGCTTTCCAATTCGGTCGTGACGACGAGGGCGTGGACCTTGGTTTGGGCTTGCGCAATCGCCTCCAAATCCAAGGGCGCATGGCGCATCACGTACGCCTTGAGGTGAGCCAAATTCATCAACCCCTCCTTCGACCACGCCGAAGAGAACCGAATGAACTTGCCGTCCTCCACCAATTCCTTCGAGACCCGGTAGAAATGCTTGTACTGGCCCGAGAGGTGCGACGCCATCACCATGGCGCCTGCGCTGACCCCGAGGATGCGCTCAAACGGCATGGGCCCCAAAAGCAGCAACGCGTCCATCACCCCCGCGGTGAATGCGCAACGCAGGCTTCCTCCTTCGAGGACCAGTGTGTCGTATGGGCGAAGTGAACGCATGGGCTGTTTCAAAATCTACGACACAGGCGCCCGAAATGTTGCCCTTACCTCCCGCCCCACGTGGGGCACTCGCGGCAGTCGCGGTCGGAATTTCCCCAGCGCAGGGCCACGCCTGCGCTCACGTAATCGGCGCGCCAGTCCGTGAAACGGAGCGACGCAAACACGTCCAAATTCGGATGGACCGACAAGAACAACTGGGCCTTGTTGAATCCTTGGACAAATCCTGGCGTGGGGTTGAACAGGACTCCGCCTTTGAGAAGGTCCAGCCGAGCGCGCCCAAACAACCACGACCAACCCACACACAACCCGGGCTGAAGTCGGTCAAGCACGAAGGACGCGATGGAGTCGGACGGTGCGTCCGTCGCGGGATCGGCGCGCAAGGCGCCGTGGTGCACCACCGACCCTTGCGCAGTGACGGCGTAACGGGGACTCCAAACGAACGAGGTTTGGGCCAGAAATTCCTGAACGCCGTAGACGTGCCCACCGTACCCCCCGTGGTCGCGGCCGCCAAGGGCGAGCCCCACGTTAGATCGGAACTTCAAGGTCTGAGCTCCGTCCATGTACACGCTGCGACGCGGGGTTTCGCCAAGCCGAAACGTGAGCTGAGCTTGGGGCGTGTTGATGCCTTTGTTGGGTCGGCGCAGCGCCCCGTTGCTCGTGTGCAAGATGCCGACGCCCAGGCTGAGCGGGCTGTCGTTGGCCACGGTGACGCCGAGCCTCACCAAGCCGTTGAAATGGGACCCAACCGCTTCGAGATCAGGGGACGTCTCGGGGTCGTAGATCTTCGTGTTGTAGGCGAGGCCGGTGCTGAACGACCAGCCGACAAGGCGGGTTTGACCCGTTCGCAGGGTCCATCCGAGCTGGGGCTGCCAGCCGTAGGACGAGGCGCCTATGCGGTGCATGCCGACGAATCCCCCGTGCTCGACGCCGCCAAAAAACGCCGCCCATCCATTCGAGGCACGGGTCATCCATGCCGCGTAGCCGCCGAAGGCCGTGCCGTCCACCGCATCGCGCATGTCGCCTTCCGCAAGCCACACGCCTGACGACGTGCGGACCTCAGTGGGCCACCATTGCATTTGGGCTTCCGCCTGAAGGACGCCAAGGGCGCCCAGGACAAGGAACAACGCTCGCCTCATTTCTTTTTGAATGCCAATTCGTAGCGCGCGATCCAATCTTGCGGCGTCATGCGCGTCGCCAATTCGCCAATCAAGTCCCAAGGAATCTTGTCCATCTTCTTGAAGCGGATGCAGCTCTTCCCCATGTCCAGTTTCCCAAACCGACCCGCGTCCCAAGATTCTGTGAACCACGCCATGTCGTCCGGGCTGGCGTACAGGCCCATGTGGTAGAGGGCGACGAAGTTTTTCTGGTTGGCGAAACTCACAAACGGAAGCGGCAAGCGAGGATCGCAGTGGTACCCGGGCTCGTACATGCTGTGCGGCACCACGTACCCCGGCATGCCGTAGCTCAGCTCTTCTGAAAACCCTTGAGGAAGGTTGTCGCGCAGCACCTCGCGCATCCGACGCAAGGCCTCCTGGCGTTCCTCAGGTGCCTTGTTCAGGTAGTCCTCGACAGAATTGGCTTCAATTTTCATGCTTGCAAGAAAACGCGTTTCGAGTGTCAATTCGTGCGCGAGACCAAAAACCACGCATTCAACAACTCTTCTCGGTTGTAGCGCATAGGCGCGTTGGTGTTTTGGTCGAGAACAACGCACCCTGCCGCCTCGCAGATCGCTTGGCCCGCGGCCGTGTCCCATTCCATGGTCGGAGCAAAACGCGGGTAGGCATCAGCCGTGCCTTCCGCAACCATGCACAGTTTGAGGGAGCTCCCCTTGCTGATCAAGTCCACTTCGCCGTGCCGGGACCGGGCTTCTTCCACGTAGGCCTCCGTCTCCGGAGACATGTGCGAACGACTCGCCACCACCGTGAACGGCCGGGCCGCCGGCGCGTCGAACGGCAAGGAAGCACGCGCGGACCACGCCTCGTCCACCGAGGGCACCTGCGTCAGGTCCACCTCCAGGCGCCACGCGCCTTCTCCCACCACGCCCACGTAGGCGTGGCCCAGCACCGGCGCCAACACCACTCCGCCTGCCACGCGACCGTCGCGCACCAGCGCCACGTTCACCGTGAACTCGCCGTTGCGTTTGATGAATTCCTTGGTGCCGTCCACCGGATCGACAATCCAAAGCTCCCGCCATTCCTGCCGCTCCGAATACGGCATGTGCTTGCCCTCTTCCGACAGCACAGGGATGCCTGTGGGCTCGAGGTGCCGCATCAGCACGTCATGGGCGGCGCGGTCGGCGCGGGTCAAGGGGCTTTGGTCTTCCTTGTACTCCACCCCCACGTCGTCGCTCTCGTAGATGTCCAAAATCGCTCGGCCTGCCTCCAGGCTCGCAGCCAACGCCACTCGAATCCAGTCGTTCATGACGTCAAAGGTGCGTCACGCAGCCCTCACTTCGCAACCGTCATGCGCTTCACGTCGGTGAATCGACCGCGGGCGGTTTGGATTTGAAACCGGTAGAGGTACGACGCGGGAGGAAGGTTCATGGCCTCGAAGTCCACCACAAGCTCGTGCCTTCCTGCCGGCAACGGGTCCACAACGACGTGCGCCACGCACGCACCTAACGGGCTAAACAACGAATACGACACGTCGGCCGCCTCGTGCAACGTGAGCGGAATCTGCGTGAACGTTGCGACCGGATTGGGGAAGTTCTGTCCCAACTCGAACACGCGGGCATTCTGCAATTCTTGGTAGCCCACGCCACTCGTACCCGCCCCTTCGACTGTGGCCTCAAAGTGAGACACGTATTCCTGCGCTTCTTCGTCCCAGGCCAAATCCGCCAGCTGAAGCTCGTACCCGTTCGCAAACACGCCGTCTTGCGCCGGGCTCAATGGATCAGGACCCGCCGGATACAGGTCCAGATGGGCGCTCACGGCATTCACCGCATCCTCGTGCGGCCAAGTCCACTGGCTTACCACGCTGTATTGAGAGCTAACGTGAACTTGAAAGTGCACGTGCGTCACACGGCCCGGGTACCAGCCGGGGAAAATCGTCACGAACTCACACTCGCCGTTGGCGTCGGTCATCTGGTAGCCGCGGCAGTAGGTCAGCCCCTCCGACCCCATCTGCGCGTATCCGGAATAGTCCCCGTCTCGGTCGCAATGCCAAATGTTCACACGGACGTTGGGCATCGGCTCGCAGTTGTCCGCTCCCACGATTCTCACCCGTTGACGCAACCTCACTCCCTCGCGGTCCTCGTGAATTTCCTGCCGGAAAAAGAACTCGTTTTCCGTCAGGTCAAGGGGAAAGGGACCGGCCGTCTCGCTGGGAATCAAAACGCAATTGCTGCGACTCGAACTGAAACCAGCACCTTTTCGGTTTTGGGCTGAAGTGGCAAAGGGAAGGGCTGCAGGAAGAGCGAGGGCGGCTCCCACCGACTTGAGGAATTGGCTGCGTTTCATGCTGTGCGAAAAAAAGGAACGTGAATCCCCCCGAAGGTACGCACCTCCTTGCTGAACTGTTGGGCGATTGACCTACAACGTGTACACCACCTGCACGCGGACGTTTCGTCCGGGCTCGGCCATCCCCACGTTCCGCAACAAGGAAAGGGTCGGAATGTAGGTGACGTTCGTGGCGTTGATCACCTGGGCATTCAACCGAATGCGTTCTCCCCAACCCCAGGACGTGGACGCATGAACCAACACGGCGTCGCGGGAGGCTTCGACCACCACACTGCTGGACCCCTGGGAACGTCCAGCTCCGCTCCAGCCCCGTCGGACTTCGAACCGACCGGTCGCGGGGGGAGTCCACGGCAGTGCGTCGCCCGCTTCGTCTTGAGCATCGACGACCGACAGCGCGACATGCGCCGACCACGGGAGGTCGCGCGGCGCTTGCCATGTCGCGTTGACATCGGCTCCCGCAAGCCGCGCCAACGTCGCTTGGTGAAGCTGGATGGGAAAGCCTTCGCCGTTGGTGAAGCCCGTGGGAACGAGGAGCATGTAATTCGCAATGCGGCTCGCGTACATGGCCACGTCGCCGCTCCACCCCGTGCCCTCGGCGGTCGAATTCACCACCCATTGAAGTTCCACGCTGCGGCTCGTTTCTGCCTTCAAGTCAACGTCGCCCCGTTCCTCGCGGAAGCTGTCGTGGTGCATCCCAAACGCCAACAACTCCGACAAACCCGGGGCGCGGTTTCCCTGCATGACGTAGGCGCCCAGGCGATGTCTATCCAGCGCCTGCCAGGTCGCGCCGAGCGCTCCCGACACCATGCCGTAGTCGCGGCTTCCGGCCGCGGCAAGGAGGCCGGCGTCGGGCTGAAGACCAGGGCGAGCCGACCACGCAATGCGGTGCACGTCACCGCGAATCGAGGCCGTCGGGACTACCGAAGCGGAAGGCTTGGAAGCCTTGGCAAACACGCCCGCGCCATGGATGCTCGCGTCGGGAATGAATGCTCGGTCGAGTTCGATGAGGGCGGTGTCGTTTTGGTTGGCCTTCGTGAACCCCTGGCTCCCCAACGACCACTCCCACCCCTGGTCGCCCTTGCGGTGGGCGCGCACGTCGAACCGTGTGGTGCGCAGGCTGAGATCCAACTCAGTGTGGGCCTGCTCGTTGTCCTCGGTCAAGCTGTCTGGCGGAACAACGGCGAGTTCTTTGCGGTGATTCAATTGGTAGCTGAGCGTGGGGTGCCAATCCCATGCGCCCCAACGGAAATGCGCTCCTGTGGTCATCATGTGGTCGCCCGATTGCTGAGTGCCGCCGTAGCCCACGATGCCAGCCGTGTTGTAGCAGGAGCTGTAAGCCCCTTCCCACGTGCCCCACTTTTGGAGGTAGCCAAAACGACCTTGCGAGTAGAATTGCCGCAACTGCGAACCCGCCGCAGTCGTGGCGTCCGGCAACTGGTACTCCGCAAAGCGATTGACCCCCATCAGCAAGACGTGGTGGCGGGAGGGACTTCGCTTTTGAGTCATGAGCGACGATTGACTTCCCTTCGTGTTGCTGTGCCCGGCGAACGACACTTGCGTGAGTCGCCCCGGCTCCGCCAGAGGTCCTGTGGGCACCACGTTGATCACGCCACCGTACGCGTCCGGCCCGTACTGCAGCGCCTCAGCTCCACGAATCACTTCAATGCGCGAAACGCCCTGTTCCGGAAAGAAGATGCCGTGGCCTTCCCCCCACGCCTGGCTTTCAACGCGCGACCCCAAGAACTGCGTCGCGACCCTCAAGCCTGAGAGTCCTCGGAGCACCGGCCGAATCATGCCTGAACCGGCTGAGACGAACTGAACGCCTGCCACGGACTTAAGCGCCTGAAGCCGAGACGTTGCCGGCACGGCATCCAGTTCGAGAACGGGCAATTCCTGAACGTTCGCACGCGTTGCGGAATGCGGCCGCACAAACGCGTCTTTCACCACGGCGGGGGCCAAAACTTGCTCCTCGAAACGCAGAACGATCACCACGTTTTCGGTGGGCAAACTGACGGTTCGGTCAGCCGTTTCATGACCGACGTGAGACACCGTAAGTCGCGCCTGCGACAACCCCAATTGCATGGAAAAACGGCCGGCGGCGTCCGTTGTCGTCAACACCTTGCCAACGACGCAATGCGCTTGCGCAACGGGCTTGCCCAATTCATCCACAACCGTGCCCGTCAAGTCTTGGGCTAGCCCCCAATGTGGGACACTCCACCCGAGAAGGGCCACGAGCAATGCAGCGCGAAACGTCATGAAACAAAGGTACTTGGGGGCACCCCCCTCGGGGAGCTGACTTGTGTCACGACTGCGTCAAAATGTGCGGGTCCTCAAAAGACTTTTCGTTCATTTGCGTCACACCTCTCAAACGTTCTCATGAAAAAGCCCCTTCTTTTTGGCCTCCTCGGCGGCCTGATTCTCTTTGTTTGGCAGTTCATCTCTTTCGCCGGAGCCAACCTTCACGGCTCGGCCCAAGCGTACACCCCATTGCAGGACCCCATCCTGGAACGCTTGGCCGAATTGAACCTCGAAGAAGGCATGTACGCGCTCGGAAGTCCTTCGCCTGAAGAACGAGCCGACCCCGCATTGGGAGCGGAGTACATGGCGAGGATGGAAGGCCAGCCCTACGGTGTGCTGAATTACCAAATGAACTGGCGTGGCGACATGACACCCAACTTGCTGCGAAGCGTGGTCATGAACATCTTGACCGCCCTGATCTTGTTCTGGATTCTGAGTTTGGCAGGCGACGCCACGACAGGAAAGCGCGTCGCGGTGGCGGTGGCGGTTGGGTTGGCCGGCTTCATGTTTTACCCGTACAGCAACTTCATCTGGTTCAAGAATCCGGACATTTGGGCTCACCTGGCCGATGCATTGGTGCCCTTTGCCTTGCTGGGCCTGCTTTCGAGCAAAATCCACTGAGATGACCTTTCCTTCCGCATTCCGCACAGCCCTTGCCGCCAGCCTGTTGATCGGATGGGGGTGTGCCGCGCCAGAGTCCCCCTCCCCCTCACCTTCCTCCCAAATCCAAGCTGACTGGGCCCTCGCCATTCACGGAGGGGCCGGGCACTTTGGGGAAGAAAACCTCACCCCGGAACAGCAAGCCGCCTACACGTCGTCGCTTTCAAAGGCTCTGGAACTCGGGGAATCCATGCTCGATCGCGGCATGTCCGCCCTCGACGTGGTGGAAAGCGTGGTGCGCATGCTGGAGGACGATTCGCTTTTCAATGCGGGAAGGGGCGCCGTGTTCACCTCGGAAGGCACGCACGAATTGGACGCTTCGATTGCCGACGGGGCCACCCGCAACTGCGGAGCCGTGACCGGACTTCAAGGCTACCGGCATCCCATCAGCGTAGCTCGAATGGTCATGGACAGCAGCGAGCACGTGTTCTTCAGCGGGCACGGCGCAGGCGAATTCGCCCGGGCGCAGGGTGCAGAATCGGCCGACGCTTCGTGGTTTGACACCTCCAAAGCATACGAACGCTACCTCCGGGCCGCGGCACGGGAAGGCGACGAGCCCGTCCCCCTCGAAGAAAAGCGCGGAACCGTAGGGTGCGTGGCCCTCGACGCCAACGGCAACCTCGCTGCAGCCACGTCCACAGGAGGCATGACGTACAAACGGCACGGCCGCATTGGGGACAGCCCCGTCGTCGGAGCTGGGACGTGGGCAGACAACCGCACCTGCGCCGTATCCGCCACGGGCTGGGGCGAGTACTTCATCCGCACCGGAGTAACGCAAGACATTCATGGACGAATGCTGCATGGGCGACAATCGCTGCAAGAGGCTTGCGAGGCCTCCATTTTTGACGAGATGGGTGCCTTGGGAGGTGACGGAGGCGTCATCGCGGTCAATGCTGCCGGCGAGGTGGCCTTGGTCTTCAACAGCACTGGGATGTTTCGGGCCTCCGCCGTCAAGCTCGGAAACGAAGTGGAATCGAATGTGGCGATGTTTGGACCTTACGTTCGCTGAGGATTCAAGTCGCACGCCGAGACCAAGCCCACCCTAGCCAGCCTCCGATCATCAACACCCCGCCCAAGGGAGTGACGGGACCCAACACCGCGCGCAACCCAGGACCGCAGTCCAAGGTGGCCAGCGTCACAAGCCCAAAGATGCTGCACGAAAACAGAAGTGTTCCCAAAGCCACTGCATCCAATGCGATGCGAGAAGGCCGCGGAGAAGCGCCGTGGGAGGCCCCGATCAGGCCCGCGCCCATGACCAGAAGATAAAGACAGGCCGTATCCCATGATTCACACCGGTCCGGACTCATGACGGACTCGAGGGCATGCGCTCCCAACGCACCGCACGTCGCACCCAGCGCGAGGAATGTCGCACCCACGATTTGGCCTCTTCGAAAGGTCCCATTTGGGGCGTCAGCCACGGGTCAGAATTTCGTCGGTGTTGGAGCGGATGGTCGCACACAAGCCGTCGAGTGGCAAGTCGTTTTCATCCACCCCAAACGGATCCTCAATTTCTTCCGCAATCAATTCGATGCTGACTAGAATGTAGAACACCAAAGACACCACCGGGATGGACCACCACTGGAAGGTGGACACAAACCCGATCGGCAGCGTCACCACGTAGATGAAGATGAATTTCTTCATGAACATGCTGTAGCTGTAGGGAATCGGCGTTTTGAGGATGCGCTCGCACGCACCGAGGATGTCGACCATGCGCTCGAGGTTTTGGGAAATCAGCCAGTGCTGTTGAGGGGTCCAGGTGCCGTCCGAGGCCAAACGCGCGGCCTCCCGCTCCATCGCCTGCGCCCACGCGTTGGGGGCGTGACTCGCACGAGCAAACGGCTCTGCATCCGGCCGAACCGGCTGCTCGGGCTGCGAAGGGCGCAGGTGGTCCCGAAGCGCCTCGACAAAAGACGGGATGTGTGTTTGGAAGAACGCCCGAACCTCGGGACCGCCTCCAAATTCACGCACGCGCATGGCGAGCGTTCGGGACACGTTCACAAGCGCGCCCCATTGCTTTCGGCCTTCCCACCAACGGTCGTAGGCGGTGTTGGTCCGGAATACCAAGAACAGCGAAAGCACGAAACCGAGCAACGAGTGCACCACGTTGCTGACTTCCATCGGCTCTTCGAACACCTCCAACTCGACGTAACACACCCCCGCAGTCAACGCCGCAACCGCGAGCATCGCCGGAAACAGCTTGCGAAACACCTGCCGGCTGTAGGCGTGGAAAATGAGGCTGAACCAGCTTTTGGGGTTGTATTGAATCATTGCGGAAGAATGTGCCTCAAAACTACACCTCCCCCGCCCTCTGTCACTGCGTGTCGCTCACCACCTTGTAGGTGGGGTCTTCGAAGTGGTTGACTTCGATGATCGCCTCGGCCTTGTCGATGAGGCGGCGGCAGTCCTCGCTGAGGTGGCGAAGGTGGACCTTTTTGCCGGCCTCGGCGTAACGCGAGGTCAAACGGTTCAGTGCCTCGATGGCCGACATGTCCACCACGCGGCTCTCGGCGAAGTCGAGCACCACGTGCTCCGGGTCGCCTTCGACGTCAAACTTCTCGGCGAACACCGTGGTGGACCCAAAGAACAGCGGACCGTAGAACTCGTAGTGCTTCCACCCCTGCTCGTCGATGCGCTTGCGGGCGCGGATGCGGATGGCGTTGTCCCATGCAAACAACAACGCAGCCACGACCACGCCGAGGAGCACGGCCAGCGCCAAGTTGTGAAGCACCGCCGTGACGAGCGTCACCAGAATCATGATGAGCACGTCGGACGTTGGCATGCGACGGAACGTGCGCAACGACGCCCACTCGAACGTGCCAATCGCCACCATGATCATGAGCCCGGTCAAAGCCGCCATCGGCAGCTTTTCAATCAGGGGCGCGCCAAACAAAATGAACATGAGCAGCATGACCGCCGCCACGATGCCACTCAACCGCGCCCGGGCTCCGGAACTGACGTTGATCAGGCTTTGGCCAATCATCGCGCAACCGCCCATCCCGCTGAACAGGCCGCTGAGCACGTTGGCCGTGCCCTGGGCCACGCATTCGCGGTTGCCTTGCCCGCGCGTGCCGGTGATTTCGTCGAGGATGTTCAAGGTGAGAAGGCTCTCGATCAACCCAACCCCCGCCACAATCACGGCATAGGGGAAAATGACTTGCAGGGTCTCCAGCGTCCAGGGAACGTCGGGAAGGTGGAACGGTGGAAAGCCGCCTTGGATGGACGCGAGGTCACCCACGGTTTTGGTATCCCACCCGAAGGCCGCCGTCAACCCAAACACCACCAGGATGGCGGTCAACCCGCCTGGAATTTTCTTCGTGAGCTTGGGCAGAAACGCGATGATGGCCATGGCAAGCAGCGTCAGGCCCGCGAACAATCCAAGCTCCCCGCCGTGGAGCCATTCGCCGCCGTCGGTTTTGAATTGCTCGATTTGGCTCCCACCAATGATGATGGCGAGTCCGTTCACAAACCCAAAAATCACCGGCTGCGGCACCAACCGCATCAGCTTTCCAAGTCGCAGAAAACCCGCAGCGGCTTGAAAGAGTCCGGCGAGGATGACCGTCGCGAAAATGTACTCGGGACCGTGCGTGACCACCAGCGCCGCAATGACCACGGCCACCGCGCCGGTTGCGCCGCTGATCATGCCCGGACGGCCGCCCAACACGCTGGCCACCAACCCCACCACAAACGCGGCATATAAGCCCGTGAGCGGGCTCAACCCTGCAATCAACGCAAAGGCCACAGCCTCGGGAATGAGGGCCATGGCGACCGTCAGGCCACTGAGAATTTCCAGGCGGTAGTCAACCGCTTGGCGGAAGTCAAAGAGGGCAAGACGCATGGGGGGCTTTTTTTAGGAAGCCGCAAAGGTAGTCCCCCTCTCGAGACTGGCCCCGACTCAGGCCTGTTCCTTCACAAACAGGTCGTGGACAACGTTGCCTTCGCCAAAGACCTCCATGCTTTCGCAGGCTTCCACCATCCGCTTGCGCGCTTCCATCAGCGTCGCATGCCCTTCGATTTCTGCATTCTCCAGCGCCTCGCGGCTGGGCCATTGCGCGTAGGCCCAGTAGGTGCCTCCCACCCACGTGTGCAGCCGCGATCCAAGGCTTCCGCACTTGGCGTGGATTTCCCGCGTGACGTCGGCCCACGCCGCTTCGAACGCCGCTTCCTGGCCTTTGATCACCTGGAACACGTAGAGGATGGCGTGGGGCTTCTGAGACATGAATGGCGTTTGGCCCCAAAATTACACCACTCAGCACGCCGAACTAAATGCAGAGAGGACCAATGGAAGGTCAGTCACATTGCATGTGGAATCTCCATTCACGTTCACCTCACACCCCGAGGTCCACCCAACTTCCGATGTCCATGTTCCGCCTTCAACACCAGTCTTCCCAAGAACGGTCCGCTGCATTGGGCATTCCCCTTGCTGCGAGAAACGCAATGGAACATGATGTTGGTCCGTTGGGGACCTAAGCTTCCAAGTTGAACTGGAGCCACGTACCCTTTACCTTCGTGATTCACGTGAAAAGACGCTCCACAAGCAGCCCCAACTCCATGTCATTCCCACGATTTTTCGGAACCGTCGCCGTTGCCCTTTTTGCAGCGTGCAGACCTGATGCGGCGCCGGATTTTGGGCTTGCTGATGTTCGAGAACTGCCAAATCACTTTCCCGCATTCGTGGAACCGGAGGACAACCCGCTGAACGAGGCGAAATGGGAACTCGGACGACACCTGTTTTTTGACACACGGCTTTCACTTGACGGCAGCGTCAGTTGTGCCAGTTGTCACAACCCAAGCAGGGCCTTCTCTGACACGGTCGCGACCTCGTTGGGATCGGAGGGCGCCCTCGGGATACGAAACGCCCCTGCTTTGGTCAACCTCGCCTGGCAACCGCGGTTTCACCGAGAAGCCGGAGTGCCCTCGCTCGAAGCCCAGGTGCTTGCGCCAGTGCAAGAGCCTCTTGAATTCAACCGAGACTTGAACAACTTGGTGGACCAACTGCGTCTCGATCCACACTACGAAGCGTGGGCGCAAGAAGGGTTTGGGCGCAGCTTTGACGCTTACGTGTTGACCAGGGCGTTGGCCACCTTCGAGCGAACCTTGGTCGGCGGCGACTCGCCCTACGACCGCTGGCTCCTCGGCGACAACGCGGCGTTGAATTCTTCGGCACTCCGCGGCATGAACTTGTTTGACGACTTGGAGTGCAGTTCATGCCACGAAGGCGTGCTGACTTCGGACTTCCTCACCCACAACAACGGGCTCTACCTCGATTACGAGGACCCGGGTGCCTTCCGCTTGACATTCGATTCGGCCGACTACGGCGCGTTCAAAACCCCTTCCCTCCGGAACCTGGCCTGGACCGCGCCCTACATGTTTGACGGCTCCATGAGCAGCCTCGAGGAAGTCGTCGAACACTACGTCACTGGCGGATCTGGGCACCCCAACCAAGACCCGCGTGTCCGTGAGCGCAATGTCACGGAACAAGACCGGGCCGACCTGGTTGCTTTCCTCGACGCACTCAACGACTCCTCGTTCGTTGCTTGGGCCGCCACGTTGCAACCCTGAGCACGATGCTGAAGCCTGAGAGGCCTACGGACGCTGGATCAACAGCGGCTGGGCAAACGATTCTCCCGTGTTCGTGAGGACCTCCATCACGTACATCCCAGAAGTCCGTCCTTCAAGGCTCAAGTGCATCAACCCGGGAAACAAAACCGCGCGGCCCTCCACACCCCAAACGAGCCGACCAGACAGGTCGTACAATCGGACGTCCACCGACTCCACGTCTTCGCCCAAAAACATGCTCACACTTTCCGTCGCCGGTTGCGGAAACACCGTCCCTGCCTCACGAGGGGTCTCGGAAACCTGTTCCAAAAAGACCTCCAGCAAATCCCGTGGCGCAAATGCATCGTCGTAGTTCCAGTCGGGGTTCACGACTTCCAAAATGCGGTCGTCGGTTTCCACCGCGAGGTAATCCCACCCGTTGATTTCCCGGTTCGACGTGGCCAGAAACACGCGGCCGTTGGGCGCCACCAAGACATCTCGCAGGCGTCCCAATTCCTCTTGAAAACAGATGTCCTCCTGCACCACGGATTCGCCGTCGTCGCTCAAATGAAGGACCTTCAGCTGCTGCTTTTTCAAAAACACGAGCAACAAGCTGTGCTGCCATTCCGGGATGCTTGGATGATCAAAGTAATCCAAACCGCAAGGCGCCAACGTCGGCGACCACGCCGCCAACGGCTCCACCACGTCGATTTCAGCACAGGGTTCCTCTTCGTGCGGTTGGTCGCAAAAGCCTTCGACCACTGGCCAGCCGTAGTTCCGCCCTTCCAGGATCAAGTTCACCTCGTCGTCGGTGCCCGCCCCGTGCTCGGACAAGTAGAGTTTCCCGTCCGACGAAAAGACCAGTCCTTGCGGGTTTCGGTGACCCATGCTGTAGACGTAATTCCCATACGGGTTGTCGGGTGCCGGATTCCCGTCCCAATCCATGCGCAAGACCTTGCCGCCAAGGGAAGCGAGGTCTTGGGAGATTTGGGCCACAAACGCCTCGCCTGTGGACAAGTACAGGTACCCGTCCGGACCTGCCACCAAACGGCTTCCGTTGTGGGAAGTGTTGCCCGGCAACTTGCGAATCAGGACCGTCGTGTCCACCACCGCGCGCTCGTCCAGCGAATACGTCAAACGCGACAACCGGCCGCTGTAGAGCTCGTACGTGTAGTTGACGTAGATGTAAGGCGTGGAGGGGAAGTCCGGGTGCAGGATCATGGAGTGGGCCCCGCTGTTGTCCCACGATTGGTAGACGTCCGGGATTTGATACACCGTCTCCACCTCCTTCGAATCGGGGTTGGTCCGGGTCATTCGCCCTGTCTTCTCCAAGCACCACACGTGGTTGTCGGGGCCCCAAACGAGGTCCCACGGCACCGTGAAATGTTCCGCGACCACATCCAAATCGAGGTAGGACGGGGTTTGGGCCCAACCCAGTGAAGTGAAACAGGTCAATCCAACCACCAGCAGCGCACCAATTCTCATGGGCCAAAAGTACTTCTTGCTCCGGGAGTGGAGCACAAAAAAAGCGCCGGAGCGAGGCCCCGGCGCTTGAATCGCAGTGGAGAGAGGGTCAGTTCGAGGCGAGCAAGTCGAAGCGGTCGAGGTTCATCACCTTGGTCCACGCCGCGACAAAGTCGTTCACAAACTTCGTGTCCGCGTCCGAGCTTCCATACACCTCGGCGAGGGCTCGGAGCTCCGAATTGGAACCAAAAATCAAATCCGCACGCGTCGCCGTCCAGCGCTCCTCACCCGTGGTGCGGTCGCGGCCCACAAACGTCAATTCCGTGTCGTCGGTGGGCTCCCATTTCGTCGAGATGTCGAGCAGGTTCACGAAGAAGTCGTTGCTCAACGTGCCGGGACGGTCCGTGAATACGCCGTGGGCGTTGCCGTCCACGTTGGCGTTCAAGGCACGCATGCCGCCCACCAGCACCGTCATCTCTGGCGCCGTCAACGTGAGGAGCTGGGCCTTGTCGACGAGCAATTCTTCGGTCGTGAGGGTGTACTCCTTGGTTTGGTAGTTGCGGAAACCGTCGGCCATGGGCTCGAGGACCGCGAAGCTGTTCACGTCCGTGTTTTCCTGGGTCGCGTCCGTGCGTCCGGGCGTGAAGGGAACGTCGACCGTCACACCCGCCTTGGCGGCCGCCTGTTCGACGGCGTGGTTGCCGGCGAGCACGATGAGGTCCGCAAGGGAGATTTGGGTCGGGGCATTGGCCGCATTGAACGACGCCTGAATCTCTTTGAGGCCGGCGAGCACGCGGCCGAGGCGGTCGGGGTTGTTGCACTCCCACGAACGCATGGGTTCGAGTTGAATGCGCGCACCGTTCGCACCTCCACGGTTGTCCGAGCCGCGAAACGTCGACGCCGACGACCATGCCACAAACACCAAGTCCTCGTTCGACAAGCCAGATTTGGCAATGTCAGCCTTGAGGGCCTTTGCTTGACGGGCGTTCACGAGCGGGTGGTTCACCGCGGGAACGGGATCCTGCCAGATGAACGATTCGGCTGGGACCTCTCGGCCGATGTAGTTGGTCGCCGGTCCCATGTCGCGGTGCGTCAACTTGAACCACGCGCGGGCAAAGGCCGCGTCGAAGGCGTCGGGGTTCTCCATGAAGTTGCGTGAAATCTTCTCGTACGCCGGATCGAAGCGAAGCGACAAGTCCGTCGTCAACATCGTGGGACGGTGCTTTTTGTTTTCGTCGAACGCGTCGGGGAAAATCTCACCCGCGTCCTTGGCCACCCACTGGTTGGCTCCCGCAGGGCTCTTGGTCAACTCCCACTCGTTGTTGAAAAGGGACTTGAAGTAGCCTTGGTTCCACTCCGTCGGGGTCTTGGTCCAAATGACCTCAAGGCCTGACGTGATGGCGTCGGCGCCTTTGCCGCTCTTGTACGAGCTCTTCCAGCCAAAGCCTTGCTCCTCGATGGCCGCTCCTTCCGGAGCAACTCCGACGTTGTCGGCGGGGCCGGCCCCGTGGGTCTTGCCCAAGGTGTGCCCACCTGCCATCACCGCCACCGTCTCTTCGTCGT
>Ga0181559_10000655_pt1 | contig 32843 bp, 20 predicted proteins | sample 011ome_21_FD_133752 | JGI IMG/M metagenome (GOLD analysis project Ga0181559, IMG submission 133752) | Coastal salt marsh microbial communities from the Groves Creek Marsh, Skidaway Island, Georgia - 011508AT metaG (megahit assembly) | ecosystem: Environmental > Aquatic > Marine > Intertidal... | reverse complement strand
TTTTGATTTTTTTTTGAAACAGGACTTCACTTGCTGCGACCTTCCGTTGGATTTTATGAGTTGACGCTCACGCCGACGCTGTCTGACCCGTCGGTGGACTCTGCTACGCTGATCATCGAAGTCATCATCGGCCGATCGCAGATGCTCGCACTACAATCTCTGTGCTCTACGTACATCGACTCTGAAACGAACTACACTCTCTGCACGGTATCGAGCGACTGCACGTGTAACAGGTATCAGGCAGCGGCACAAACTGCACTTGACACGTTTCAGGTGTTTGTACTCGACGCCGGCCTGAATCCTGTGCTGGAGCAAGACACCTTTCCAGACGAAAACATAACGCAAAGGGAAGTCACAGTTGCCTTTGCGGACAATCACGTGGATTACTGTCGCGAGGATGTCGCGTCGGGGACCTGCGAGTGCATGGGACCCGCCGTCTCAGACTACTCGATGTCCGACGTGCTGTGTTCGCAAGTCACCAGTTTTTCTGTGATGGCTGTTGACGGCGTCGCGGAGTTCTCCGGCATGTATGCTATGGCACCGACGATTAGCTCTGCCTTCGACGTAGATGGCTATCGGCTGGTGTTCAGATCGTCGGGTCTATTAGATTTGACCTTCGGAATCATCGTCACCGAGGGTGAGGGCTACGCGTTCGAGCTAACTCCGCCCGAGGCTTTCCCGTTACCCGCGATCACGAAGGACGATTTCCGATCTGACTTCCAGACAAAAATAACCACGCCCGTTACTGCCATGACTTTGGTATTGCGTATTGTCGATGGCGGAGGTAACTTCGTTGGTGATACCGAGCCGCGTGGGCATGTTATTGATGTGAGCTGCGAGACAGCGACGATCGGTGACTATCCCCAGGGCGATGGTCAAGGCGGAACTTCTTACGCCATCACCTGCATGCGAGGATTTTGTGAAGAAGGCGAGGAGCCGGGTGTGGCGAGGTTCACGAACCTTAACTTCGCGAGTCCCTCGATTGGAGAGCACGTTATCGTGTTTTCGGGACTGGAGGTTTCTTCGTCGTTCACGGTCACCGTTCTCGTTGGGCTGGAGGCTGTGGGCCTGAAAGTCGTGGACTACACCGAATACACGGTGGAGGCGTACGCGGAGACGCCCATACCGTCTGTGGAAGTGGGCGTCGTCGACGCAGGAAACAATCTCCTCGGCACGACCAATCCTCAGACTCGAGTGCTTTCGAGTGAGATCGAAGGACCGAGGCACGATTTCGATATCAGGAGGGGCGAGAATGTCGCAGTTCTTCCTGCAGCGACTGGCACTGTTCAATTCAGCCGCATGGTTCTCGGAGTGCCACAGGCTGGGGTTTACAACTTGACCTTCTCCAGCGACGGCCTGAACTCGGTGGTACTCAACATCACAGTCGTCCAAGGCCCTGCCTCGCGCCTATACATTCCCGTTCAGTTTAACACTTCGTCGGGCATCAGCGTGGTCCCTAAGTCGAACTATGTTGCGCAGGTTAGCACGTTGATCAATCCTCTGGTGGTCCTAGTCTTAGACGGCGGCTTGAACTACGTGACTGACGAGTTGGTGCATGTGACCGTGACGGCAGATTCTGGAAACATCACGTACACAGCGCAGAACTCGAGTTTAGGATACATGCTGTTCGACGACATCGTGTTCCATTTGCCAGCAGAGGGCGTTTACAAGCTGACATTCTCTACGGAGCTGTTGCAATCCATCGACTTCGATGTCTCAATTGGACAGGGGTATCCAGCGTATGTGGACGTGTGCGATGGGAACGAATTCCTCGTGCGGGACAATTCGACTGGCTTCTGTGAAGAGCCGGAGACGTACGTCGCGGCGACTGAGTTCAAGCTGAAATCTTTCCAGGTGAGAACACTTGATGGAGGCAGAGTGTTTGTCGGTGACGTCTGGAACGCGGAGGAGCGCTACGTGACTGTTGAGTTGTTTTCCTTCACAGATGCTGACGGCGCGGTACACTACGAGTATCCAGGTGGTGTCTCACCGCTGGTTGCAGACTCTGGAGGCACGCAGCGGCTCATAGATGGAACGACTGGCTGGTGCACGGACGGAATGGACATCAACCCGTCTGTCGTTGAAACCCTCAACCCATATACGGGCGCGATGGAATATTCTTTGAGCTATGAGAATTCCTCTCCGGACTTTTGCCGCGAAATGAGCTACAGTGGTGAAGCGCCAGACGTGCATTACAACGCGGCTCTCAAGTTTGTGTTACCGCGAGCCGGTACGTACCATATTCAATTCACCTCAGTCTGCGAATTTGCGTATTGCGGTAATGTGAAGTATCCAACCTTGGAGCCGGACACACTGATCATAAAGATAATCCCGGGGACACCGACTGTCATGCGTTTCGTGACAGAGCCACCTGCATTGAATGAGAACGACATTCATATCGAGCCAGCTCCCGCTGTCGAAGTATTTGATATTGCAGATAACCTCTGCGCATTGATGAATACGTTTTTATCTGCTACTCTGTCGCCGCGCGTCCCGCGAGTGCACGGGAACGTTGCGCCTATTACTGGCGGTCGAGCCAACTTTACATCGCTTCGATTTAGTGGGGAGCGTGGTGTACCGTACACCATGACCTTTTCGATGCACACACACAATGTGACTCTCGATTACGCCCCATTCACCTTGCGGCCCTGTGAGGATGTGAAACCGAACAGTTTTTCAGACGAGAGGGGGATCTGTCACTGTTTGCCAGGATACACCGAGGATACTGTTAACGGGACAGGCTACGTCGACGATCTGGATAATTACAACGTCGCTCCCTTAGATCTGTACAAGCCAGTGGTGTTTGATTCTGGAAACTGGCTCGGTGCACTGCACCCATACGGCATCTGCGTTCCGTGTGCCAACGGATATTACAAACCCAATGCTGGCGCGCAGGCGTGCACAAAGTGCGCGGACCACTTTGATACGGCGAGGATAAACGGAGAGCCCAGCCCACCTCACTTGTCATCTTCTGGGGAGATACTCGCAGGACCCCTGGGAAGGACTGCGATCACAGACTGTCACTGCATGGTTCGCCTCGAGGCACCACCGTTTCAAAGCTATTACCAGAACGTCTCCACGGACCTTGACCCCTCGTGCGAGTCTATCTGTCCAAACTGCACCGAGTCTTTCTGTCCAAACTGCACCGTTCCCGCCCATTGCGTGCCGGTGGAGCCCATGTGTGAGGTTTGCCCCATTGGTGGAAACTGTACCGGTCTCGGGGTTGAGACTATCGGGGCGTTGCCTGGGTTTTACAGAACCAGGCGAGACACGACATCGTTCACAGAGTGTCCGAATCCTGAGGCTTGCCTCGGCGGCGTAGACAACACCTGTCTCGTCGCCAATAACAGTGGTTTTACTGGCACGCTCTGCGCAAACTGTCTTCCTGGATACGCGCATCCATCAATTAATGGGAAATTCCCACCCAGATGTGTCAATTGTGGCAATGATGGCGTTAACGCAGGAATATTCTTATTGCAGTGGTTCGCCATCATCGTGGTCGTCACGTTTATCACGAAGATGAACTCTCGGCCGGGTTCAGACGCTGTCTGCCTCGTGAAAACTTTCGTCACGTATCTCCAGACGGTATCCATCGCGAAGGAACTGAACATGAGCTGGCCAACTCCCTCGTTCGGGTTGTTGTTGTCTCTTGAGAAGGTCAGCTCGTTCAATTTAAGTTCAGCAGCGACGCAGTGCCTGCTCGCGTGGGACTACTTCTCCGCGACGGGATTTTACATCTCTCTGCCCCTGATTGTCAGCACCGGGGGCTTCATTTACTTCTCGGTGTTCAAGCTTTTTGAGGACCAGCGGGCCGCCGTGACCATCACCCATAAGCGACGAACCAAGGAGGATGAGGAATCGAGTGAAAGCGAAGACGATAGTCGCGTGATCAAGAAATCCAACGCGCTCAAGAGTAAGGCTCGAGTCCAGGCGATGGACGGAGCCAACTTTGGTGAATCTTGGGAGAGCGGAGCGTTTGACGAGGCTGTCTTGGTCGTCGTGATTGCGCTTTGGCTTATGTATCCCACGTTGGTCCAGTATCTTACGGGTTTAATGCGTTGCAGACGACTTGACACTGGTGATGATGTATTCCTGATTGCGGACATGGACCTCAGGTGTTACGACTTGACACATGGAAGCTGGCTCTTCTTTCTTTGCATCCTGCTCGTGCTTTATATCATCGGTATTCCCCTCGGAATGAACGTCTTGCTCCAATACGAAGGTCAGGATTTCGGGTCCCTCGGGATGCGTTACCGCCTCGGCGTGCTCTTTAAGGGACACGACCTTGGCAGCACATGGTGGTGGGAATCGGTGATCTTCGCCCGCAAGTACGTAATGGTGACGCTCGTGGTGCTCTTCTCAGACCAAGCGCGGTTAGGAAGCTATCTGATCGTTTGGCTTCTCGAAGCTTGTTTCGTCCTGCACCTCTTCTTCCATCCGTATGCCAACGAGCGACAGCATCGCCTGGAGACGCTCGGGCTTCTCGCGTCTATATTCACGTACAACTTGGGTATCCTTTACATGGAAGATTACCCCGCGATGGGAGTCGTATTCATCACGTGTTTGATGTACAGTATTCACATCGGTATGTGGATCTTGTTCGTCAAGAGCATGTTAGCCGAATTCAAGACTGAGAGAAAGGGCGGGCTGCTCGCTCGCGCGAAGCGCGACGTAAAACTCGAGGACGACATCGCGGATGAGTTTGAAGCGCTGCGCGCGAAACGCGAGGCGCAGAAGAAGAGGACCATGAGGCAGAAAGAGGTCAAGAAAATCGCGGGAACGCGCGTCCCGTTCGCCGATGACGATTTGCTTGAGAAGATCGAGAACGCGAGCGTGCCTGAAATGCGGGCGGACCACGTGAAGCTCTCGGCCAGTTTGGCGGCGATGCGCGAGACGTGGGAGCAGAGACGCCAAGGGAAAAAAGCCAGAAAGTACACTGTTGACGATTGGAGACGAACCAGCGACCTGACTCCCGCGGACAGATGGCGCCAGCGCCGGGAGGAAGAAGTTCGCTCGGCGAGCACGTCGACGGCTGGCGGCTCGCGCGAGACCTGGCGAGAGAGGATGGCCAAACGAGACAAAGGGAGAGCGCAAAAAGATCGGGCATGAGAGGCACCGCGTAGCGCGCTTTGAGTTGCCCTATAAGTTAGACTAGTTTTAGAACACGGGAGAGCCACACGAGTTGCTTGTGGGGAATCTGTAAAGCACTCAGGCAGCTAAAGCCTGAACCGTCTCGGTATTAAAATCCTGTCATCTCCCCCAAACGCTATTATCACCTTCAAGTGAAGCTTACGCGAGAGACTTGATGAGGGTGTCACCCTGGGCCTGCACGACGGCAAGCGCAGCGGTGGCCGCCGCCTTGTCCTTCTGGCGGATGGCGAAGTCGAGCTTCTCGACATTCTTGTAGAAAGCCTTGGCGTCCTCCTTGCCGGAACCCTTGGTCTCGACGAGGTTGTTGATGTCGAAGCGCATGGTGCCCACCTGGCGGCGGAGCTCGTTGCGGGCCTGGGTCCAGTACGCCTTGTTGACGTAGGTGGCCATGTCCTGGTCAAGGCGGGAGATGGACTCCGAAGCGCGCGCCGCCGTCTGGGCGGTGGTCAGCTTCTGGAAGGCGAAGCGGGAGGCACCGTCCTGGCGGGTGGTCTCGGCGATGTTGAGATCGCGGGCCTAGTGAGGGAAACGAAGGAAAGGGGACGACAAGGTCAGACGCTGCCTAGGGAGAGTCCGATGATCGAATTCGAGGGGAGACGGTCGTCGAAGATCGGAACCACGCCGTTTCGAAGGGTGGAAACGGGGGGTGGGGCCCGCACGTACCTCGTAGATGAGCTGGAGACCTTCCTTGTTGGTCACGCGCTGGTCGGTGAGCTCAATCGGGTTGAGCGCAAGGGCGGGGGACGCGTTGAGGGCCACCATGCCGGCGACGAGGAGGGACGCAGCCTGAGAGAGCGGACAGATCGGAAGGAGGAGTGTCAGCGTTGGTTGTCTCGAAGGGTTTGTTTCACCGACGGGCGCGTCGCGGATCGCCGGCGCGCGACGCCACCGCGAGCGCGCTGCTCGCCAGTTCCGGTGATTTCAAGTGGATACGTTTGGTTCGCTTCGATTGCGACCCCGGCATCGCGCTTTCGACGCTCGCGAACGGGCAAACGCCGCGTAACCGGGACGCGCGCCACTTGTTAATATCCACTCCCGCGAATGATGTTAATCGCGGAAACTCACCTTGGACTTGTTGTCGGACGCGGACGCCTTGACGACGACGGAGGCCTTGGACGCCTTGGCACGGATCTGCGCCTTGGCGACGAGGGCCTTGCCGGTGAAAGCGGAGGTGGAGAGGGCAGCCATCTTGTCGGAAAGAAGGGTGGTGGTGTGCTGTAAGGGGTGCAGGAATGGTCGGAGCCGAACTCCATCGAGCTTTACAACTCGGTTCGCATCGGCAGATTGCGCTGTTTCTCTCGCGTTCCTATTGGCCGACGGCGATCTGACGGCAGGGCAGGCAGGTGATTTTCCGGCCCATAGACTAGTACGAATGTAAAAAGCACGTGGGTAGAGCTTTGAGGTGACACTTCTCTTCCTTCCGACGCGGCGAGCGGCGCACTCCCCCCGCGCGGCCCTTCATGCGACGTCATGTCACCTTGTGCGTCTTCCTCGTGTCCTCGTGCGCGGTTTTGGTGCTCGTGTGCCGCGCCGCGCTCGTCCTCGCGCACCTCGCGAGGTCGCACGGTGCTTTCCCCTCGAGAAACGCACCGCCAGTCGTGCGCGAGACCGCTGTGCTGGCGGTGCACGTGCGCGCGCCGGTGAAGCGCGACCCGGTGGAACGCGTCGCCGCGGCGCAGCTGGTACGGGCACGCGGCGCGTCGTTCAAGACGGACGGCTCCGCCGCGGCGGACGCGAACACCGCGCGACGACGCGGCGACCGAGGGACGGTCGTGGAACTCGACGACTTGCTCGTCGTGTGCGAGAACGACGGGGACGCGCCTTTATCTCGCGCCGAAATTCAGAGCTGGCTCGGGCACCCAAGCCTGGAAGTCGTGGACGCATCTCGGGAAGTGGAGCGCGAGCGTCTGAGTCCCGGGTTCGACGTCTTCAGCGGCATATACGGCGCCGCGGTGAAGGCTCGAGCGATACGCGCGCTCGCCGAGTCGGCGACTCTGGAACGCGCGTGGATCCTCGAGCCGGACGTCGCGTACGCCGGCGCTTGGCTGGACTTTTTCAAGAAATACGACGAGATGTTCCCTGACCACGATTTGATTGCGGTGAACGCGACGAACTCAAAGGGAGGCGCCCCGTGGCCACACACGAGCACGTGCACGCTGTGCAAGGAGGGACGGTGGTACAAAGCGTTTCTCCCCGTGTTTCGCATTTCTAAAACGCTCGCGCGCGCCGTTGTGGACGGACTCCGCGGGAACACGACTGGCCACCACGAGGCGTTCATACCCACGATTTGTGCGCGCACGCCCGGATGCCGGTGGGCCTCTATCAAAGACAAAGGCGCGTTTCGGTACCGGCCGGTGATAAAGGAGGAGGAGGCGAGACGGCGGCGGAAATCCGGCAAACTGTTCCACCCGCTCAAGTCCGCCACCGCGTTCCGCGCCGTCGTGGAATAACATGACGCGTTGCATACTCACTATTCCTTCGCTATGTACACGTCTCTACCAGTCCGCGCCGTCGTCTTCTAGGTCCTCGTACCGTCCGATCGTCGCGCACCTCTTCGCTTTGCCCGATAACAAGATACTCCGCGCCAAGCGAAGCCGGCCCGCGAGATCGTCCTCACTCAGGATCTCGTCCAACAGCGTCGGGACGATGTCGTCAAACAATTCAGACCCGAGCCTGGCCATGAGCAGGCTCGTCTGGATTTTCTGCCAGGTCAATGCCACGTCCACCACATGCTCGCGCCGACACCGAGGACTCGGCACGGGCGGCGCCTGCGGCGCGCCGTCGCGTAAATCGTGCCAGTACTCCTCCGGGAGCCACGTGAGAAAATAGTCTTCGCCGGATTCAGTCGAGCCGCCACGGTGCCGGGCGCGCGCATCCAGCGCGCCGTACGCACTCCGGTCGGGGTACCTCAGTTTCTTAGCCTGCGAGAGGAGCGTGAGGAACGCGTCGCGACGGCGCAGCGCCTTCGCCTCGTCCGACGTCATCAGCCCCTCAATCATCGGCGCGCATTCCTTCCACAGCCTCACGACGTTTCCAAGCGCGTACGCGGCGTCGCAAAGCTCCTCGGAACTCAACTCTTCACGACGCAGCTTGCCCCAGTCGATCTTCTCCATCGCGCTCTCGATCCAGCTCATAGCGTCCAGCGCGGTCTGCGCGCGCGTCGCCGTGTCTAGAGAGCCTTCGTCGGCGTCGCCGCGCGCGCCGCCCGCGCTCGCGCCGTCCGCGACTTTCGACATGAACGACGCCGCGGCTGCTCTCACGGGCGCGCGCACGTCCAGCAGCGGCCCTTCGTCGCCGAGCATGCACGACTCGTATCGCTCCTTGAGCTCGACGAACTCCCTGCGACGAACGAGACGAGGCGGATGGAAAGCGCGAGAAACGTCAGCGCGGGTCGTCGCGCGGGTGGTCAACGTTTGGAAAACGAGATTATTGCGCTGCGGAAAAGCGCACGTGGCTCGCGGACACGCACCGAGGCAATCGCGCGCGCTTCGACGCCGCGCTCGGGTTAGCGCTCGTGGCCCCGAGGTGCGCATCCTCGGCCTCCGCTTGGTACCTGCGGTGTTGTGACGGCGAGGAGGAGGGTCAGTCGGGTCCGCGCGCAAACGTCCTCGGACGGTTCGGAAAACAACAAACGCGCGATGACCCACCAACGCTTTACCGTCTGCTGCGCAGCCTCGTACTCGGCGCACGCGGCCTCGAGCGCACCCGCGGCTCTGCTCAGGAGCAAGCAGGCGTTCCCCAGCCTCCCGTGCGCGGCTTCCATGGCGCTCGTTCGCCCGCCGCGTGCGCTGCTCTATTCGCCAAAAATCAAATCTTTGTAAAGTTTATATTTGCTCTCTTGTTTGTGACTAATTTGTGACTAACTGCTGATACTGCTCATGTCTATATTTTCGAACACTGGCTGCCATACGTCACGCTTTCTTCTCGCCTCGCTTCGCGACCGGCGCGTTTGCCGCGTTTGTAACGAAAAAGCCGGGCGAATGCACTCGCGGTCCCTCTTGAACCCGCGCTCGGACGACGCAGGGTAGCAGCAACTAGAAAGGATGGGTAACCAGCGCGCCCGCTCGCGCGGTCTTCGCCATGGCACGCGCAACATGTTCAGCCGCCCCTTTCGCAAGAAGGGCGCCCTGAACTCGACCACGTTCCTCCGCACCTTCCGGGTACGTGACTTCCCGCATCCCGCGTTTGCCCTCCGGAAACGCCCCCCCGCGCGTCACGAGACAACGCGGGCGACGCGTCCACGATGTGCAATGGTTCCGGGAGCACGTGTCGCCGCGAGCCACGCCGTCGCCTTCCCCCGCGACCGCGTAGCTTCCTCGCGCGAGCGGCGCGACCTCGGTGAACATCGAAGCTGACGTTAGGGTTTCTTTTTTCTCCATCTCGCAGGTCGGTGACTACGTCGACATCAAGGTGAACCCCGCGCAGCAGAAGGGTATGCCCTACCTCGCGTACCAGGGTCGCACTGGCATTGTGTGGAACGTTACCCCCCGTGCCGTCGGTGTTGAGGTTAACAAGCAGGTACGTGTCGCGCGAGCGCCCTCTTTCCGTCGCGCGCGCATCCGGGAAACTTCGCACGGTAAATAAACCCTAGAGCTTACGACTGACGCCAACGATTTTTTCTCGCGCAACAGATCGGTGGTCGCATCGCTAGGAAGCGCATCCACGTCCGCATCGAGCACGTCCAGCACTCCAGGTGCCGTGAGGACTTCCTCAACCGCCGCAAGGCGAACGATGAGGCGAAGGCGGAGGCGAAGAAGGCTGGCAAGACGATCGTCACCAAGCGTACCATCCCGGGTCCCCGCGATGGGTTCATGCTGGAGAACGTCAAGACGGAGATTCTCACGCCCATCCCCTACGATATCGTGCGTGAGGGTATCAAGTACTAATTTCCCGTGGGGGCTCTAGTGCGGGCGGGCTGTAAAGGAAGTTACACTTGCCACTACGCTACGAGCGCGATTCGTGGCGGCGGCGGCGCTTTCGCGCCGCACTCGTCTCTCGGTTCAACTTTTACGAAGCGGTTTCTCGCGCGGCTTGTCTCGCCGCGAGCTTAGCCACCATAGCCTTGATGCGATCCTGAAGCGTCTGCAGGGTGCGCTCTCCTACTCCGCGCGACGCGCTCAGCACGCACGCGGACCCGTCCTCGGACACGCGCCACCCCAACGCCTCCATGGCGAGCGTCCCGCCCCGGACACCCAGCGCGTGGTTGACGTACGCCCTGTTGTCGACTCTCAATCGGCGAAACCGCGGCTCTTCCGGGGAGTCCGCCACGTTACAAGAGAGTCTGTACAGGTACCGTATCGCCTCGCCCGCCGCTGAAACTTCGGGATGCGTCTCCATCTCGTCCAACGCCACGCGGAGCAGCGCCTCGTCCGTCGAGTCCCGCTCGCCGTCCGCGTCGAGCGCGGGGAAGTCGAGTTTCGCCTCCCGCATCCACGCCGGCGCGTCCGCGAGCCGCGCGGTGGCCCTCGCGCGCCACAGCGCGGTGTCTCGCTCGACGACGCCCAGATCGGCAAGCGCGGGAAGCAGAGTGCGCTCCACGGGAGCGGCCAAGAGGTCGGCGGGTGTCGATACCCCTGCGCGTTCCTCGAGTCGCGCGAAAACCGACGCGACGGTCCACGTCTCGTCGCTCTCGGGCGCGAGGATCTCCGCCATCACCTCGTCCAACTCCTTCCCTCGCGCCGCGGCGACCCACTCCTCTAGCGCGTCCATGTTCACGCGCGCCGCGCGCAAAACGCGACCCCCGTCACTCGCGTCGTCGCCGGTCGTGTCCAGCGCCGCGAGCGCCTCCTGCGTCGAGATCCCGGCGCGGAGGAGCTGCGCCGCGGCGCGGGCACCGCCGACGATGACGCACACCTGCGCGTCGGGCACGTCGCAGCACCTCGCGAGTTGCGCGTCGCTCAGGCCGTCGGGCACGCGTCGCGCGCGCGCGCACCCCACGCACGAGAAGGACGAAGTCGAGGCGACGACGCCGACGTCGGGTGCCTTGCCTTTGCGCTCACCTCCGCGGGGTGCCGACCCGGAGACGCGCGTCGCGGGCTGGTCGCAGCACGTCCAGCGCCCCTCGAACGGGCCCGCCCCGGGAACCCGCCGCGTTTTATCGCACCGGTCACATATCAGGAGCGTGGAGGGCGTCGGGTCCTCCGCGACAGCGGCGCCGGAGGTGCCGGCTCCCTCGGAAGCCGACATCAGGGCGAAACCGTTTCAAAAGCGCGCGCGCTGTGTTTTGACCACAGTTGGGTGAGGTCCAGTGCGAAATCGGTCGTCTGGTCGTCCAATGGGAGAGCAGGACAAATCATTTTGATTGTTTTGGATTACAGGATTTGTGGCTTCGTGCGGGGATCGCGATGGCCGTGGCGTCGCTGGACACGGCGGCACCGATCGCGCGTCTGCATTTCAGCACACACGAGAGCACGTGTACGCGCCTGTATTGGTGCCAGCATGTACTCCGCCGCTACCTCGACGGCCGTCCCAGCGCCCGCCGCGCTCGTGGTGCGTACAACGCCCGACCCGACCCGACGCTTCGCTTTATCTCCTGAGCCGGCTGCGTGCAGAGCCTGAGATAACAACCTCGCTCGACACGCCTCCGCGGCGGCGGTCAACCTGCATGGGATGCGTACCCAGGCGTTTCGCGCGCGACATTCGCGATGGAAGCTCTCCGGACACCGCTGACCCGCGTTCGACTCCTCTTCCTCTCTTTCCTTCCAGGCGGGCCGCCGCGTCCGTCGCTCTGCGAGCAAGTCCCGCGGTGCGATCCGCGTCGCCGCGCAGAAGAACGCCTCCGATGCCGCTGCTGACGTCGACGCCGAGGAAAGGAACCAGCGCAACGTGAAGGCGATCGCCGGTGCCGCCGCCGCCGCCGCCATCATGGGCAACACCGGCGCTGCCATGGCGGACGCGTACGATGACTACGTCAAGGCTCTCGAGGCGCAGAACATCAAGCCTGCTGAGATCCAGCTCGCCCCCGAGGCGCCCAAGGCTGCGCCCAAGGCCCAGAAGACTGCGCCCGCGCCCAAGGCTGCCAAGGCTGTTCCTAAGGTCGACAAGGAGGCTGCTGCGGCCGCCAAGGCTGCCAAGGCTGCTGCTGCCGCCGCTGAGAAGGAGACCGCTGCTGCTGCCAAGGCCGAGAAAGACGCTGCGGCCAAGGCTGAGAAGGAGGCAGCCGCTGCTAAGGCTGCCGAGAAGGCTGCCGCCGCCAAGGCTGAGAAGGAGGCAGCCGCTGCCGACAAGGCCGCCGCCAGAGAGGCGGCGAAGGCCGAGAAGGCCGCCGCGTCTCCCGATGCCGAGGCGAAGGCAGCTGCCAAGGCCGAGAAGGCTGCCGCCGCCGCCGCTGAGAAGGAGGCCGCCGCTGCCGCGAAGGCTGAGAAGGCTGCCGCCGCCAAGGCTGAGAAGGAGGCTGCCGACGCCGTAAAGGCCGAGAAGGCCGCTGCCGCCAAGGCTGAGAAGGATGCAGCCGCTGCCGACAAGGCCGCCGCCAGAGAGGCGGCGAAGGCTGAGAAGGCTGCGGCCGCGCCCGATGCCGAGGCGAAGGCAGCTGCCAAGGCCGAGAAGGCCGCCGCCGCCGCCGCCGAGAAGGAGGCCGCCGATGCCGTTAAAGCTGAGAAGGCCGCTGCCGCCAAGGCGGAGAAGGAGGCCGCCGATGCCGCAAAGGCTGAGAAGGCCGCCGCCGCCGCCGCTGAGAAGGAAGCCGCCGCTGCCGTTAACGCTGAGAAGGCTGCCGCCGCCGCCGCCGAGAAGGAGGCTGCCGATGCCGTGAAGGCCGAGAAGGCCGCCGCCGCCAAGGCCGAGAGGGACGCCGCCGCCGCCGAGAAGGCCGCCGCCAGAGAGGCGGCGAAGGCTGAGAAGGCTGCGGCCGCGCCCGATGCCGAGGCGAAGGCTGCTGCCGCCGCCGCCAAGGCTGAGGAGAAGGCTGCCGCTGCCGCTGCCAAGGCAGAGAAGGATGCCGAGGCCGCCGCCGCCAAGGCCGAGAAGGACGCTGAGGCTGCCGCCGCGCGCGAAGCCGCCGCCCAGGAGAGGGCTGAGAAGGCTGCCGCCGCCAAGGCCGAGCGCGAGGCCGCCGCCGCGGAGCGCGCCGCCGCCAGACCTGCCAAGGCCGCCAAGGCTACCAAGTCTGAACCCTCGGGTGACTCGACTCCCCTCCTCGCCGGCGCGGCGCTCGTCGTGGCCGCGGGCGCTGCGACTCTTGGGGGCAAGAAGGAGCCCGAGCCCGAGCCCGAGCCCGAGCCCGAGCCCGAGCCCGAGCTGCCCAACTTTTTCTCCTTCTTCGCCCCGAAGGAGCCCGAGCCCGAGCCCGAGCCCGAGCCCGTGAAGAAGTCCTTCTTCGGCGGCAAGAAGGCGGCGGTCAACAAGGAGCCCCCGGTGGACATCCCCCAGAAGAAGGTTTTCTCCTTCGGCGCCAAGAAGGCGGCTCCCGAGCCCGAGCCTGAGCCCGAGCCGGTCAAGAAACCCATGTTCTCCTTCGGCGGCACCATGAAGATGAAGCGCGCGCCCGAGCCCGAGCCCGAGCCCGAGCCCGAGCCGGTGCAGAAGAAGCCCATGTTCTCCTTCGGCGGCACCGTGAAGATGAAGCGCGCGCCCGAGCCCGAACCCGAGGACGAGTACGAGCCCGAGCCGGCCAAGCCCAAGTTCACCCTGTTCAAGAAGGCGCCCGAGCCTGAGCCCGAGGAGGACTACGTGCCCGAAACCGCGGAGGAGCGCATTGCGCTCGCCACCCAGGAAGCGGAAGAGAACGTCGCCGCCGCGTACGAGGTTGCGGAGGAAGCCGCCGGCGATGCCGCCGAGGCGGCGGAAGAGCTCGAACTCGCCAAGGAGGCGTTTGAAGCCGCGGAGGGTGCCGAAAAGAAGGCGGCCCGCGTCGAATTCAACCGCGCCCAGAAGGTGGCTCGCGAGGCGGACTCGGTCGCCAAGGTCACCGCCACGCGCGCCATCAACGCCGCCAAGAACGAGGAGCGCTCCATCATCACCATGCTCTCCGCCGCGGACCGCAAGGTGTACAAGGCGACCGCCGCGCCCAAGAAGGTTGCCCCGCCCCCGGTGAGGGCCCCTGAGCCCGAGCCCGAGCCCGAGCCCGAGCCCGAGCCGGTGAAGGCGGCGCCCAAGAACCCGTTCGCCGGGTTCAGCTTCCCCAAGATCAACCTCCCCGGCCGCAGAGTGACCCCCACGAAGCAGGCGGCGCAGGTCCAGGAGGAGGTCGAGGAGGAGGTCGTCGAGGACAACGGCTCTCTTATCGAGGAGATTGCCATCCCGGTCGAGTCGGAGGCGGAAATCTTCGCGCGCGTCATGGCCGAGAAGGAGGCTGCCGAGAAGGCGGAGGCGGCCAAGGCGGCCAAGGCCAGGGCTGCCGCGCTCGAGAAGACCCAGAAGGAGGCTGAGTCTGCCAAGAAGGCTGCCGCTGCCGCCGCCAAAAAGGCTGCCGACGCGAAGATTGCCGCGCAGAAGGAGAAGATCGAGGCGTACGAGAAGGAACAGGCGGACAAGAAGGCGGCGGCGGAGGCCAAGGTGGCCGCCGCGAAGAAGGCGAACGAGGAGAGAAAGGCCGCGGCCGAGGCCAAGAAGGCCGAGGCGATCAAGGCGAGGGAGGAGAAGAAGGCTGCCAAGGCTGCCAAGGGCGGTATGTTCTCCTTCGGCAAGAAGGAAGCCGCCCCCGCCGCGAAGGCTGCCCCCGCTGCCAAGGCTGCCGCCCCCGCCGCGGGTGTCAGCGATGCCGCCGCCAACGCCGCCGACGCCCAGAAGTGGATCGACGCGTGGACGGCGGGCGGTTCCTCCGCGCCCGCGCCCGCAGCTTCCGCTGCCAGCGACCCCGCCGCCAACGCGGCGGACGCGCAGAAGTGGATCGACGGGTGGCAGTCGGGAGGTTCCTCCGCGCCCGCGCCGCCCGCCGCCAGCGACGCCGCCGCGAACGCCGCTGACGCCCAGAAGTGGATTGACGCGTGGACGGCGGGCGGGGCTTCCGCCCCCGCCGCCCCCAAGGCGGCGGCCCCCAAGGCGGCGGCCCCCAAGTCTGAGAAGAAGGAGGCTGCGGCGGCACCCGCTGAGAAGAAGGCGCCTTTCTCGTTCCTCTTCAACAAGCCCAAGGACCCCAAGCTTCCCGAGGGCATGAAGGTCACCGAGCTGCCCCCGAAGGCGGCGGCGAAGGCGGCGGCGCCCGCGGCGTCCGCCGCGAGCGACGCGGCCGGCAACGCGAAGGACGCGCAGAAGTGGATCGACTCGTGGAAGAAGAACGCACCCGCTACCGGCAGCGACGCGGCTGGTAACGCGAAGGAGGCTCAGGAGTGGATCGACGCGTGGATGAAGAACAAGTGAGCGACGCGAATGAACCGTCGATGCGATTGAAATATCATCATTTATGAAGGCGAGGCGAGAGGCGTCTCCCGCGCGCCCTTTTTCTATAGGAGCACGAAGCATAATGTACACGAGAGATGTGAGGGTGAACCATTTCCGTCCTTCACGCCGCGATGACGGTCTCGAGCTCCTGGCCGTTCACGAGCTCCGCCTCGACCATGCCCTTCTCCAGGCGCTCCAGGAGGCGGGCGTTGTATTCGCCCGCCGGGTAAGGGTCGCGCGACTCGGCGCCCGCCGGCATGCGCGCCTTGGGCGCCCACTGCTCCTCCGGGACGTACGTGCCGAGCACGTGGTCCATACCGGGGCAGCACACGTTGTAGTTAACGCGGCCGCTCATCACGTGGTGGCCGGTGTGGTTCTTGTACAGCCAGTCGTAGTAGCTCGTCTTGCGCAGCGCCTTTCCGAGCCAGAGCGGGAAGTTGAGCCCGTCGGAGAGGGGGATGTCCTCCATGCCGTGCATCGCGGGGTGCAGCGAGTTCCAGACCAGCGCGTGCAGCGCGGTGGCGCCGAGGATCAGACCGACCATCGCGGGCAGGCTGAAGCCCATCAGCGCCAGCACGGGCACGGACGTGGGAATCATCTGCATCACCATCAGGCCGGTGACGTCGTACTCAAACGCCGTGCCGCGGTACTTGGAGTTCTCAAGCATCTTGGCGGGGCCGGACTGGAGCCACTTGGGGTCGGTCTTCAGGGACATATCGTCCAGCGTTTCGGCGTGGTGCTCGATGTGCCCGCCGCCGTCGCACCGGGGCGCCTCCTTCTTGCCGGTCATCAGGCACACCAGCTTCTTCATCCAGTCCGTCTTGTTGAACTCGGCGTGCTGGTAGTACCTGTGCGTGACGTACTCGTTGAAGGAGACGATCGCGTACATGGTGGGCGCGGCGAGGATCCAGCGCACGGCGGTGGCGCTGATGGCGTCCGCGCCGGCCATGGCGACCACCTTGGTGCCGGAGCGGCGGCCGGAGGAGGCGCGCATCTGGCGCACGGAGGATTTCTTGGCGACGACGGGCACGCCGACGAGCGCCTTGCCCATCGTGGAGGCGGCTGCGAAAGACATCGCGCTTGGGTACTCGAGACGAGCGCGGTGGGACGAGTGCTGGGCTCGAACGGAGGTGGACGCGAGGCGGACGCTCGTGCGTGCGCTTACGAGGGGGAGGTGGATCGTGTGCGGAAGAGTGCGGGCCGGCGACAGCGCGGTCGCGACACCGCCTCGCGTCGAATCGCGTTTCGGGCGATAAAACGCGACGTCGACGTCAGTCAGATCGCGAATGGTTGGCCGTGCTTCAACGTCGTGAACCGGCGCCGTGGAGGCCGTGGAGAAGTCGTGAGTGACTTTTTGGTCTCAGAATTCTGCATAACGGGCTTTTTGGCGCGAACACGGCCACGAAAACGTCGAACTGTCCGACCGACGCGAGAATGTTTTGAGTGAAAGAAACTCTCTAATACCTCTCGCTACGGAATACCCCCCGCGAAGCCCCACACGTGTTCACGCGAACGTCTGCGTGTTCGCGGCGTTCCCCCGCCCCGGCATGTAGTCGAAGTTGGAGGGGATCCCCGGCATGCTCTCGTACCCCGCGTCCCGCCACTCCTTGAACGTGAACAGCGCGGAGACGCACGTCGCCGCCCAGGTGAGGAAGGCAAACGCCACCGACGCCTTGGCGCCCGTCGCGCGCTTGCACACCGGGTACTCCGGGTCCACGATGGTGGTGTTGCACTCCGTCACGCACGCCACGAACGCCGCGAACAGCAGCACGTTGAACAGCGCGTAGCACCCGAACTCCGTCACCGCCGGCGGGACCTTCTGCAGCAGGTACGCGCCCATCGCGAGAAGCGTGAAGACGAAGTACAGCGCGAAGATGGCCACCATGTACTTGAACGAGCCGAACTCTGAGTACCCGCACCCCAGCGGGCCGCACTCCTCCAGGGTCATCGCGTCGGGACCAGCCAGGCCGCGGTTCTGCGACGCCATCGCGCCAAACGTCGTGACCGCGAAAAGCTAGGTCGGAGGAGAGGGAGGGGACGGACGGACGAGGCGCGCGCGCGAAGGAAAAAGAGGGTCAGTCGTCTCGTCGTAGGGATGGGGGCACGCGGGGGGCGGCTCGCGCGCTCGCGGGGAGATGCGCCGCGTGAAGACGGGCGGAACCGAGGCGTGCGGTGTCGAACATGCGCGGGGGGGCGTCCCGGGGGCGTGGCCTCGACCTCGCAGCACGCAGCACGCGGGTAACACCCGCACCGCGCGTCTCGATCGGTGCTCGTTCCCAACACGCGGTTCGCGCGCGGGTCTCCCGGGGGTTCGGGTCGGGGACGCACGCATTGCACGGCAATCAGCCTGAACTTTGGCGAGTTCATGGCAGTGGGGTCGATGTCCGCCGCGGTGATCATGGCGACAGACGAGAGACGCGGTGCCTGGTCGGGCGGCGACTGCGATTGTGGGTGGCGCCGACGGTTAACGCGTTCGGGAGTATTGGTCGTGGAAAATCGCGCTCGAGTGCGATTCGCCAGTCGTGTCCCGAAACCGAGCGCCCTTAAACTCGCTCCCGCGTGATTTTGGCCATTCCCCCACCGTCAACCACCACGCGTGAGCGCCGCGACATAAGGTCCCGGCTTCGTGTGCGGTAGGTGACGGCGGAACAAGGGATTCATAAAGTCGGTAGGGGGCTGCCGCTTTATTTTTGGGGGGAAGAGAAGGGGTTCGGGGTGAAGTGTTAAGCAAGAGGGCGGGAAAAACGAGTGGCAATGGCGGGTCTCCCGCGAAGTGGCCACGTCGGAGGGACGCTCCTCGACCGGAACGTCGAGAAGATTCTCTCCGAGCCGTGGGGTGCCGCGAAAGCCGGCGTGCACTACAACAAAGAGACTCTCGAGTCGCTCTGTGACCAGTTCGCGCGGCTGGAGCCGCAGGCGCGAAGAGGCGCGCTGCAAGGTACCCTGTTCATGCGGCAAAGTCAGCGCGTGAGCTTAAGCGAGGACATTCGTGTGCTCGTGGATCTCGCCGTGGACGACAAGGACCAGTGGGTGAGCCTCATCGCTCGCGCGCTGGGAGGGTTGAAGGAACGATTCGACTTGCGACAGCTTCAGCAGGACGTCCCTGCGGTACGTTCGTCGACGTCGCGTCAGCGTTTCGTCTCCGGTCTCCGTCGCGCGAACCCTAATTCGGACCGCGAGTCGCCGCGACGTTTGTTCCCGCAATGCGAACGACGAACGGCAGACTGATGTCCTCCTCTCCTCCTTTCTCGTAAAGGTTGCGGACGCGCTCGCGTCCATCAGAAGCAAGATTCAGGCAGAGGGCACGCCGGACACGTTCCGACCGCTCGAGGTGAATGCCCGACCGACTCACGGCTGCCCGTCTCCGCGCGTCGTTTTCGCGACACGAGGCGTTTTTCGACCGACCTCGATTCCCAAACCTCGACGCGGTCACGTCGACGCAGCGCCTCCGACGTGAACGGCCGTGAGACGAACCCCCATCGATTCGCCGGTCGCTCAACCCGTGGTATCCCCCCGCGCGCTCGCGATTGCAGGAAACGTACCTGTCGCCCCGCCTGCTCGCCGCGGCGGGCGCGCCGGCGCCCGACGCGGCGCCGGCGCACGCGCACTTCACGCTCCGCACGCGCCGCGAGCCCAAGCGCAGGCTGCCCACGGTGAGCTCCCACAAGGGCAGCCTCGCGCACGCCATCAGCAACCCCGACCTCGCCGCGCGTGCGGCGTCCGCGAACGCCGTGCGCCGCCCAGCCTCGAGCGCAGCGGTGTCGATGTTCGCGCCGCCCGCGCGCAAGCCCGGAGCGTCGTTTCTGCGCGACTCGGCGCCGCGGCGCGGCGGCGCGGCTTCCGCGAAGTCGTTCCTGTCGCGCGCGCGCGAGGGCTCGACGAAGACGATGCTCATCGACGTCAGCGAGGCGGCGCAGCTGGGCACGGTGAAGGGCGAGGACCTGCGCGCCGAGCAGGCGCGCAGGGAGAAGGAGGATGCTGCGCGCGAGCGCGAGCTGAAGCGAGCGCGCGAGCAGGAAGAAAGACAGGAACGCGTCCGCAAGATGATGGAGGAACGCGAGACGAAGAAGAAGCGAGAGGCTGAGCGCAAGCGCGCGCGCGACGAAGAGACCACGAGGCGCAAAGCCGAGATGGCCTCCAAGCGCGCGCGCACGGAGGAGCCGCGTGACGAGGGCACGGCGACGCCTTCGCCCAAGGAGCCGGAGCCCATCCACGGCTGAGCGACTCGCCCGCTCCGCTCCGACTCGCTTCTTCCCTCGTCGGGGTGTACCAGAGCTGTGAACAAAACGCGAAGATACATACGGAGAGAAAGCACGAAAACGAACCGAGGATGTGGGATGTTGAATCCGCCGAACGAAGAAAGGAATAGCCGCTTTGGACGGCGCGCTCCTACGCGCGCGCGGATGGACGGATGACTGACTACTAGATTGAGCGGCGCGACGCGACAAACGAAAGCGCGCGCCGCGCGAAAGGGGCTGCCCCCGACCAAAAAAATAGAAGAAATAGCAGAAAACTAAACTAAAACCAACTACTGGTACTAACACGACGTATCCAGTATACGAAGCATCGTGTGTCTCGTGCTCTCGCGACGTCGCCTCGACTCGCCCTGTTCCCGCTTTGATATCGCGCTCGACGCTACGAGACGGAGAGATGTTTGCGTGAGTCGACGCCCCGGGGAGAGAGACGACGGACAGTCTGAAGGTTCGCCGCGCGAAAACGGGACGGTTGTCCGAATGACGCTCATTTTTTCTCTCTCATCAGCGAGGCGCCTCTGCGAGCCGTCGGCTTCCAGCCACCCGGGAGGGGCGGGGCTGCGCGACGGCGGAGTCGCCCCAGTCTGATAAGATCAAGTTATTTGGTAATCATCGAGTCATGGACGTTGAAAAACGAGCGCCGGTTGGTGACGGATCCGAAGCGAAGCACGGGGGTGGGCACGAGACGTACCGTGAGTGTGAACGACGCTACGCCCGCGGTTGTCTTGGATAGCGTCGCCGTCTTTGGTGTTGCACTGCAGGAGCGTCACGACTGGCGAAACGAGAAAAAACAACACGTCGTCTCGAGGTATCGACTCCACTCCACAACGGCCCGGTGAACCCAGCGGGGTCATCGCCGACCACGCCACAGGGCGCCATCCGCGCCGCAGCCATCGCAGACGCCGACAGCGCGACCCGCGACACACCCCCGGTCGCCCCCGCGCCTTCGAACTGCCGCACGAAGCGGGAGTTCGTCTGGTTTTTCGTCGGCGGGAGCGGTCAATGTGATGATGACGGGAGTGGCGGTGTGTCGTTTTCGCGTCGACGTCGGTCTGTTTGTGGCGCATATCATCAAGAACAACTACGCGCGCGCGGCACGCTACCCCCTCTCGATGCGCCTCCCCCCTCACAGCCCCCTCACAGCCTCGCTCGTCGCGCCGTCCCGCCGCTCTCGTCCCGTCACTTGACGTACATCTTGGCGAAGTCGGCAACGGCGTGGTCGAGCGCGTCGGCGCCGGCGACGTCGACGGTTTGCTTCGCCTTCATCGCCGCCTGCATCACCGCGTGGTGCGCCTTGAGCGCGTCGACGTAGTCCTCGGGCGAGGCGAAGACCGTGCCGTCGTTCTTGACGCGCTGGCACAGGCCGTACTCTGCCACCTTGGAGATGATTTTCCCGCAGTGCTCCTCCTTGGTCATCACCCAGCGCGTGCTCTGGTTCAGCGCCGCGGGCGTCGACGCGCCGAGCTCGGTGATCTGCACCATCGCTTTGCGGATGGTGGCGCACGCCTCCTTGATCTCGGCGACGAACGCGGGGTCGTCGAAGATGCCGCACGGGACCTGGCAGTGCCCGCCTCGGAGGCGCAGCACCAGGTGCAGGGTGGACTCCTTCTGGATGTTGTAGTCCGCGAGCGTGCGGCCGTCCTCGAGCTGCTTGCCGGCGAAGATCAGGCGCTGCTGGTCGGGGGGGATGCCCTCCTTGTCCTGGATCTTCGCCTTGACGTTGTCGATCGTGTCCGAGGACTCAACCTCCAGGGTGATGGTCTTGCCGGTGACTGCGTTCGATGGACGGTCGTCGATCGAGGGGGCGTGCCGCGCGGGGGAATCGAACGGACGGTCAGCGGGGGTCACCGCGCGGTGGCGCGCGGTCGTCGCGCTAAGCGCGAATGCGCGAGGGGACGCAATTGACGCGCGGTCGAAGATGCTACGATCCGTCTCGGAAAGGTCGACCGAGACGCGGGCGGTGGCCGCGCCGCGGTGGAGGTGAAGCGGAGGTTACACGGAGTTCTCGATGGAAAGACGGGGGATGGACGCACGAGTCTTGACGAAAATCTGCATGGTGTGAGCTGGTGGGTGTCGTGCTGAGCGCTCGAAAAGTGACGCGACGATTGGTTCCGAAAGTTCTTCGCAAAAGCGCTTTTCGGGCGAAGAATCCGAGACAAAAGAAAAAAAAAAATCTTGTATTTTTTTATGACTGCGTGTCGCTGTCGATTTTCGGATTTTGTAGACTCTATTTCCATTCGCGTAAGCCTCAAAGTAGATAGAGGTATTTAGCGGCGACGATCTGTGGCCGCTGACAGCTGTTGACGACGAGAAATCGAGGCATAACGTGAGCACAGCGCTCCTCGCGAGCCCTCGCGCGGAGCGTCACCTCGTTCGGGACCGGCAGCGACAGCGACAGGCGCGCGTCGAGCTCGGCGGCGCTCGAGGAATCCGCGTGTTTCGGGACGCGGCATCGGACGCAGCGGCGCGCGTAGTCCTCCAGACCGCACCGGCCGGCCACTTTCCTCGGCTACTTTGACCGAGCACCAGATGGACTTCGCGCAGTGAGACCCAGATCCGTTGTGGAGGAGAGAGGATGTCGTTTAAGTCGTCGGGGGCGCGCAAGCGTCCCCCCCCGCCCCCCCCCGTGCCTCCCGCGGACGGTAAGACCGAGGTGCTCCTTCGTTTCTTCGAGAGCGAGCACTTCGACGAGTGGGTCGCGATATCCAACCTGTGGCGCACGAACAACGACGGCGTGGTTGACTACTTGTGCAACCGACTGCTGTCGCTCTCGGACGAACGCGTGGAGCGGTACTTGAACCAAATCATCACCCTGCAGATCTTGCGCCCGAACAAAAGCCTGGAACGCGCCATCGTGCGCGCGTGCGCGAGGAGCATACGACTCGGGACGCAGACCTGCTGGCTGCTCGCCGCGGCGGCCGGGGATTCCAAAAAGCCGGGACCCATCATGGCGCTGCGCGACGCGTGCGAACAAGCCGCGCTCGCGGGGGAGTGGCGCCCGCCGTTCGCGGCGATGTCCCCCATGCTGGACCAACCGCTTCGCATGGACGATGTCGCGGGGCGCGCATCCGCGCGGCTCTCGGGTATGGCGCGCGTCAGGGCAGCCTCCGCGGACGCCGCCGACGCCTTCTCCGAGGAGCCGGAGTCGCCGTCGCGCGCGCTCGCCGCGGGGGTCGCCCAGGTGAGTTTCTCCGGGCGGGAGGAGAGCCGGACGCCGGACACACTGGATGACACAGAGCCAGAAACGACGTCCTCGCAGCGCGTGGACACGTTCGCGTCCACCCTAAAACTCGCGGAGGACCTGTGCGGGCTGTCCACGAAGCTCAGCGCGGTGTTCCCGCCCGAGGGGCGCCACAGGCAGCTGCGCGCGGGCATAGAGAGCGTCTCGGACGCGCTCATCGAGGGCCACGCACCGGGCGCGGGCGTGATGTTTCCCATGGGCGAGACGCACGCGCGCGTGGTGCGCATCCCCGCGAGCGAGGCTGTGCTGCTCAACTCGCGCGAGAAGGCGCCGTACCTGCTGTGCCTGGAGGTGATTGCCGCGCCCGGCGAGGAGTGGAGTCACGACGAAAGCCCCGTGAGCCGGCGGACGAGGAGCACGCCGCGCCACTCGCGGGAATCGAGCGACTCGCTGCCGCTGCATGACATGTCCGCCCCTCTGTGGTCGACGCACGACTTTCTGGCGGGCGCGAACGGGTCGGGCGGACACGACCCCGCGGAGATGAGGACATCCAGCTCGGCGGCGTCCACGTTTTCCTCCGCGAACAGCGGGCCGCTGCACCCGGGCTTGAACGCCTTCGCCGGCGGGCTGGCGCCGCGGCGAGACGGGGGCAGGGGGCTGACCCGAAACGGCAGCTCGTTCAGTAGTCTGTCGGACGCGCACGACTCCATCGACGAGGACGCCGCGACCGCGCCGCACGAGGGCGCGGAGGCGCCGAGGCGAACGAGCCAAACCAGCTCGACGCTGAACCCGAACTGGAAACCTCCGCTGTCGCCGGCGTCGACGACGGCGACGGCGTCGCCCACCGCCGCCGTCGCGGCGGCGCGGGGCGCCGGCATCTTCTCCGGCGGCGCCGCGGGGGTCAAGCCCTCGCACTTCCGCACGAAGTCGTTCGAGAGCATTTCCAAGAAGGTGGACGTCGCGCTGGCGCAGGTGTGGCGGGGGGACGAGCCCATCGTCCGCGCGTCCATCGCGCTCGCCAGCGGGCGGAACAGCGCGGCGAGCTCGTTGTCGGGGAAGAGCGACGACGACCCGCGCGACGACGCCCGCGCCGTGCGCGTGACGCTGTTCGTGGAGAACCCCGCGCCCCCGAAGGGGGCGCCCGGGCAGCCCAAGCTCGGCGGGCACCACCGCACGCCCTCGGACGTGGGCCTGGCGGAGATGGCGACCCGCGTCAACCTGCCGGGCGGGCGGAGCTCGTGGGCGCCGCCCGCGGGGGCGCGCGACGCGACGGCGCCGCCCGTGGCGGCGCCCTCGTCGCCTCCGCGCCCCCGGAGCGCGGCTGGTCCTGGCGAGAAGCACGCCGTGCCCTCGCCCTGGAAGCGCAGCGCCGGTGGGCTCGGCGAGCGGTGGGAAGACAAAGTCGAGCGCGTGCGCGCGTCGAGTCCGTACGGGAACTTGCCCGGATGGGCGCTGAAGCCGGTGATCATCAAGGCGGGCGATAACTGCCGCCAGGAGCTCTTGGCGCTGCAGATGACGCGCGCGTTCGCGAAGATCTACGCGGACTCGGGTTTGCCTCTGTGGTTACGGCCGTTCAACGTCATCGCGACGAGCACGACGACGGCGTTCATCGAGGCGGTGACGGACGCGCCCTCCATCCACGCGGTGAAGAGCCGCGCGCCGCGCGACACGTCGCTGCGCGCGCACTTCGAGGCGAAGTTCGGGAAGAGCGGCACGCCGGGGTTCCGCACCGCGCAGAGGAACTTCGTGGAGAGCCTGGCTGGGTACAGCGTGCTGACGTACATCCTGCAGGTGAAGGACCGGCACAACGGCAACATCCTGCTGCACGACGACGGGCACCTGATCCACATCGACTTCAACTTCATGCTGAGCACGAGCCCGGGCGGCATCAACTTCGAGAGCGCGCCGTTCAAGCTGACGCGCGAGTACCTGGAGGTGATGGACTCCGACGACACCGGCATGGCCTCCGAGGCGTTCAACTACTACAAGGTGCTGTGCATCCAGGGGTACCTCGCCGTGCGCAAGCACGCGGAGCGCATAATCACTCTGGTGGAGATGATGAGCGCGTCGGGGTGTCCGTGCTTCAAAGCGGGGCCAAAGGTGCTGAGCAACCTGCGGCGGCGGTTCAACCTGGGGAACACGGAGGAGCAGTGCGTGGAGATCATGCTGTCCATGGTCTCGGACTCGATGGACGCGTGGTGCACGCGGCAGTACGACTTCTACCAGAGGGTGCTGAACGGGATTTTGTAGCCAATGCGCGGCGCATTCGCTCGCGACGGCGCGAACGGCGAGAACGTAGCTACAGTACGTACAGTAAACACTGTGATGACTCTTTTTGAATCGCGCACGCCATATCGTCGACCTATAAAAACCGCGCCAAGTCGCCTCGTTCGTTTCCAAAGATCCAAGTGTACGCGATCGCTCGTCGCCTGGCCACAACAGCCGCAGGCGTCTTTGGGCGGACCCCAGAGGTTTGCTCGCGCTCGCGCTCGCAACGGAACAGAGCAAAGGCATCCGGTGACCTCGCCCGCGCGGTCACGGAGCAGCCATGGTGCAGCCGTATTTCATCGCCGCTCCCGTGGGCCTCGGAGCGTTGGTGCTGCAGAGGACGTTCCGGCGTAAGAAGGGCCCGCGGGACGAGGAGGTCCGGCGGAGGGACGGGGACGGAGACGAGACCGCGTTCGCGTGCGAGCGCGTGTGCTCGTCCGACCGCCTGATTAAGCGGCTCGGGTACCTGTCGAAGGTGCGTCTGCGGCTCGATGCTTCGTCTCATCCGAACGTCGCAGATATTTTTGAATAGGGTTGGTCCCAAGCGTCGCGGCGACGTCGCCGCGGGACCGGCAAACGTGAGGCGCCTGGATGCGCGCCCCCTCATCTCTCGCGTTTCCTTCCGTGCGTACGTTTCGTAGTAGGGAAGCGCGCGATACTGACCGCGATCCGTTTCTGTCTGGAACCCGCGCGCGACTCGACGTCGTCGACAGGATCCCACGCCGAACACGTGCGTGACGGTGTGCGGCTCCTCCGGCACCGACGCGTGCACGGAGGCGTGCCAGCGGAGCGTGTGCAGCATGCCGCACTCGGTGCCGTCCTGGAACGACCAGTGCGCCAAGAGGTGCACCTCGGAGTGCCTCAGAGGGCGCACGTGAGCGTGCGAGGAAGCGAGAGAACGCGAAGGTTCGCGGCGGCGGAGGCGCGAAGGATCCTCCGCTCGTCGACGAGCGCGTCGACGCGCCGCGAAGCCAAACCCTTTCAATTACATCCCGCCGCGCGTCTCGAACACACCCTCGCGCCCGACGCGTCGCGTCTCTGCTCGTCATCACAAATCCGGCAAGTACTGGCTCGGGACCTGGTCCGCGGGCAGGAAATCGTGCTCGGCGGCTCTGTGCATGGCGAGCATGTCGTTCTCGAGCGGGTGCGTCTCGCCCACCAGCACCATGCTGTGCAGCGGCCCGCCCATGTCGATGTTGCACATCTCCTTCAGCGTGCACGTCTTGATGAGCTCGTCATCCTGGCCCATGCGCGCGACCGCGACGCACATGCTGTCCGGGCCGTACACCTTCTCGCCGCGCGTCTCCTCCACCTCCATCATCTGGCGCGCGCACGTCGCGCACGACATGAAGCGCGGCGGCTCGTACTCCTTCTTCCCGCGGCACAGCGCCTCGACGCTCGGCTCCTTGACCCGGATGTCCAGCAGCAGGAGCGTGTGCAGCCCCAGCTGCGCGTTTTCCCGAATGCGGTCGTAGAACGAGTCCGGCCGCCAGGTCTCGGTGAAGAACACCACGGACACCGCCTGGCCGAAGCGGTAGAGCTGCAGCCCGCACCCCGCGACGGCGTTCATGATGCTCGCGTTGTAGATGTGCTTCACCTTGCACCCGAGCCCCTTGGCACGCAACACCAGGTCGCTGTGCGTCGTGGCGGCGAACGCGTCGCCAACGACCAGGAACGCCACGTCCGTGGTCAGCGCCTCGTTGAGCATGCCGTCGATGCCCTGCTCGACAAACTCGCGGTCCGCCACCACCACCTCGCGTCCGTAAATGGCCTCCAGGCGCTCCTTGGGCACGCCAAGGATGGAGGTGTACGCCTCGAGGTACACGCGCTCGCACTTCTTCACCGCCTCGAGGCCGTTCACGGTGATATCCTTCTCGTCGCCGAGGCCGAGGCCCACGACGTACAGCATGGCGCGGAGTCGCGCGACCACCGGGAGAGAGAGCGCGGCGGCGGCGCGCTGAAAACACTGAACTGGCGGCGGTGGCGCTGACGAAAACGACGGGCGTCGGCAGTGGGTTTTGGAGAGAAAAGCCTTCCTTCCGCGGGCCTAAGCAGTCTTCCTCCTGGACGATGCCTGCGCCACTCCACGCAGACGTCGTCCCCGCGACGAGTGTATCGCGACGAACCGACCTTCGAGAGATGGCGGCGACCGATGGCGGCGCTTCCTCATCGGCGACGCCGGCGTGGCCGGGCACCGTGAGTCGCCGCTTGAACGGTGTCTGGAGACTCCAGACGCCGCCGGCGCGCGGCTCGAGCGTCGCCCCCGAGACCCTGCAGATATGCTTCCGGAACCGCGGGGACGGATCCGTCGCGCGCGTGGCGGAGCTCGCGGTGATGGCGAGCGGACAGCGCCTGGAGAGCGTCGAGCTGGAGTGCGTTCCGAGCTCACGACCCCCCGACGCGCGCGAGACGAGGCGTCGGCGTGTTCTCTCGTTTTAAAGCAGCCAGACGTCTGATACCCCCTCCCGTCCCTCTTTCCTCACGCAGCGCCAGGCCCGGGCGAGGCGACGCGCTCGTGGCGCGCACGCCGAATCTCTGGGCGCTCCTCGTCGTGGGCCCGACCACGCTCTCCCCGAGGCAGAGGCAGAACGAGCGTCTGTGTTCCTTCGGCGAGACCCGCGTGTGCGAGGCGCGCGAACGCGTCATGTTCGCGTTTCAGTTTTCCAACCCGGACGACGCCGAGCGGTGCTTCGACGCGCTGCGTCCCTGGCTGAGCGCGACCGTCGCCGGAGGCGCGTTCGAGACGCGCGCGTCTCTCCGGGCGATGCTTGGGATATCTCCGGAGCCGGCGATCCAGACGGCGTCGCGCGATCGGGACCCGGGCGGAACGAGGGACGCGGACCTGGAGGTCCTCGAGCGACCGCCCGCGGTCCCCTCGGAAGCCGAACGCTCGCGAGCCGAGCTCATGACCACCGCGGAGGTGATGGCCGTGATGGAGACGGTGACCGTATCCGCGACGACTATATCCGGTTCTGCCACGGTGGATACACCCGCGAGGGCCGCCGGCGACGCGCCCGAACCCGGTGCGTCCGCGGAAACGGAGCGGATAAAGAGCGCCGACGCGGAACCCGAGCCGGAGACGGTTGCGAACGCGAGCGCGACTGAGACGCGAGAAACCCAGACGAGCCTCGATGAGCCCGATGAGCGGTCGGCGGTCGAGCCCTGGATGTGGTCCTCCGGAATATCCCCCGACGTCCCCGACGAGACCGCGCGCGCGCACGTGCGAGAGATGTTGCGCGAGTGCCTGGCTCCCGGAAACGGCGCCGCCTCCGGCGCCGCCGCCGCGTTCGCGCGCGCGCCCCTCGGCGCGGGCATGCCGTTCGACCGGTACGCGCGGCTCGTCGGCGAGGCGATGGACGAGATGATACGCACGGGTGAGATCGTCGTGGAGGAGGCGCGAGACGAGAGCGACGATGACGACGACGAAGAGTCCTCTTAAAGGCTGGACGAAGAGTCCTGTTAAAGGCGCGCCGCGCCGCGCTTTCTTTCGCTCGCCGCGCGCCGGAAGAGCGAAGGGCGCTACATCTGCATCATGAGCCTCCTGAACGCGTCCTGCACGTTCGGCGGCCACGATTCCGGGAAGTTCTTCTTCTTCAGCAACCCGCACTGCACCAGTGCCGCCTTGTCGGCGTCTCCCAGGCCTTCCTTCGCGATGCGCTCGAGCGCCGCCGCGCTCTCCTCCGGCGTGCGCGCGTCCCGGAGCTCCGCCAACGGCGCGACGTACCCGTCCGGCCCTTTGTCCCCCTCCAGCCCGTTCTTCGCCGCGTGCCCCTCCGCGTTCGCGATCAGCGGGTCCGCGCCGCAGCTCACCAAGAAGTCCGCGCACTCGTCGTAGTCGTACCCCAGCGCCATGTGCAGCCCGGTGTTCCCCTTGGCGTTCACCGCGTCGATCTCGGCGCCCTTCGCGACGAGCAGCTTGCAAATCGGCGTGAAGCCGTTCTGCGCGGCGATGTGTATCGGCCGGTTGCCGTTCCTCGGGTCCTCGCAGTTGGCGCGCTCGGCGTCCGTCACCAGCGACGCGAGCTCGCCAAGCGGCTTGTTCCAACGGATCGCGCTGTGGATCTTCTTGGTTTCGTCTTCCGACAACGCGCGCGAGTTCACGGCGGGCGCCTTCGCGCCGCGTTCCCGCGACTCTGACGCCGCGCGCCGGCGAACCTCCGCGTCCTTTTCTCGCGCCGATGCAGACTCCGCAGCGTCCTCATCCTTCTCTCGCGCCTCGCGCTCGCGCGTCTCGCGCTCGCGCGCCTCGCGCTCCTCGCGTGCCCTCTGGCGCCGATCAGACTCGCGGTCCTCGTCCTGCCTGCTCGCGCCGCGCGGCGAGTCGCGCGAGCCCGAGTCTCGCGCCGGCGCCCTTCGCGCGTCGCGCGGCTCCGCCGTCGTCGGCTCCCTCGTCTCCCTGTACCTCCTCCGCGTCTCGAGGCCGCGCGGCGGGGAGCCATCCCCGTTGTCCGCGAGGGACATCCCCCGCTCGATAGCCTCCGCGACGATGTGCTCGATCTCGGGCGCCAGCGCCGTCGCGAGGAGCGCGGCGTCGCGGCGCGCGGCGGCGCCGGCGGGCACGCCCAGCGGCACGGGCCCCCCGAGCGGCGAGCCCGGGGAGTTGAGTTGCGGCGCGTAGTACGCCGCGGAGGGAGGAGGCTGCGTGCGCGCGACCGCAGCCGCCGCGTTCAAGTCGCTCGCCGCGCGTCGCGTTTCCGCGGCGATATCGCGGAGGTCACTCATCTGCGGGCCGAGCGTCCCGTTGATGCTGTCTCGCATGGCGGGCCCCAGCGCCCCGCACAGGGTCTCGACCGCCTTCGCGAGCTTGCCGAGCTGCTTGGACATGTCCCCGATGCACCGCTCCTGGTGCGCGGAGCGCTTGTCCTGCGTCTGCATGAACTCCACGAGCATGTTCTCGAGCTGGGGAGATGGAGGGGGAGGGGGATGTCAGGCGAGGTCGGCGAGCGAGGAGGTGTCGAGGCATCGCGAAGGATGGCGATTATCGTCGCATTCTCGGACGGAGGGAACTCCGAGAATGGCCGACAGCGCACGCGGGCGGGTCGTGCGATGCGATGGAGGTCAACGTACCGGTATCATCGCGTCCGACATGGCGCCGGTCCGATGCCGTGCGCACCGCGCGCCGAGGACGCGAGGTGACAGTGACGCGCGCGTGAATTGGCATTGTCTCTAATACAATAACAACGCTCAGCCCAGAAGAGCTCGAGTACTATTAGCTAGCTAGGAAAAAGGTCTCGCGGCGTCGAAGACGCGTCTTCAGCGTCGCGTTTCTCGATGCTATGACGACGGAGACGCGCACACGTCGGCACTCACACTGCGGCGACGACGGCGCCGTATCTGGAGTGTGGCGCGAAGCCCAGAGACTTCGTCTCTGCGACGACGCGCTTTCTTCGCGTCGCCAGCGCGGCGACGCCTGCGGCGGCGGCAAAGGCGCCGGCGGAAAAGACAAACTGGCCGACAGGTTCGGACGTCGCCGCGGCGAGCGCACTGCCCAGCTCAGCGAGCCGCTGCCGCTGCGCCTCGCGTTTACGCCGGCGCTCCTCGCGTCGTTCCTCGCGGCGAGCCTTACGCTCGGCGATGCGTCGCTTCTCAAGCTCGTTCTTCTTCTTCTCGGCGGATTTCTCGGGCGTTTCGGTCTTCTCGGCGACCGGGCCGGGGGGAGACGAGCTCTCAACCGCCACCAGAACCCGGGGAATCGGGGGAGGAATACGCTCCTCCGCGGGTTCGACCGGCGTCATGCTTTCGATCAGTTTCTCGACGGAATCCTCGACGGATTCTTCTGTTTCGGCGACGTCAGAGGACGAGGCGTCTTCGTCCTCCGACGTCGGCGCGTCCCTGTTGAGCCCGTAGCACTCGGCGAAATCCTTCGGCCCTACGCCCGCCTCGTCGTTTTCTTTCGACTGAAAGCCGCACGCGCCGTCCGCGCAGTTGACCTCGACGGCGCCGATGCTCGGCGCCGTCGACGACCGGCGGTTCCCGAAGAAGTCCTCGCACGGCGTCCACCGCGCGGCGGCGGCGCCGATCGCGGGCGAGTTGGTCGACGGGCGGAACGAGTGAAACTTGGACGCCTCCGAGTCGCCGGATTCGTTCTCTATGAACTCAAACTCCGGGTCCGCGTTCACGGTGCCCACCGCGAGCCGCTCGAAATCCAAACCCAGCTTCAACGCCTCCGACCCCTCGCCGTACACGAGGTTGTTCGCAACGACGACGTTACCTTTCTCGTTCGCGATGGACACGGGCATGCCCCTCCAGCTCGTGTCGATGTACGCGACGTTGTTCGCGACGCGAACGTCTTCGCCGCCTTGCACCGAGACGCCGATGTCGTTCCCGCCCCTCGCGTCGCCGTCGTCTCTGTACTCGCCGCGAGTGTTCGTGTACGAGTTCATGTACGCCGTGTTGGAGAACATGTCGACGTTGTCGCCGTCCTGCGAGTGAATCCCGCTGTATCCGTTCCAGAACGCGACGTTGTTCGCCACGAGAATCCGCCCGCCGTCTTTGAACTTCTGGTTTCGCTGTAACGAGATGCCTTTGCCCTCGTCGATCTTCGCGTGCACGAAAGTCTTCGTGCCCGTCCACGAAAAAATCTCGTTGAAGTTGTGGTGCACTTTGTTCCGCACGATGATCCCGCGGTAATCCGTCTCGCCGGCCGCGGCGTCCGTCTCGCGCGGTAATAAATCCGTGGTGTACGTCGCCACCAACGCGTGCGTCCCGGAGTAGCTCTTGCGCGCGCAGTTATCCACCTCGTTGTCGAACACAGAAAAAAACTCAGACTCGGCGAACCGAACGCCGTCGCCCGGGAGGTGATGCACGCGCGAGCCGGACAGCTCGACGTGGTGCGAGTCCGAGACGTACACGCCGCGGGTGTCCGTGTAGGAAACCCGGGGCACGTTGCTACCCAACTTCTCCAGCGTCAACGCGTCGATCTCTTTAGGCGAAAGTGAAGGGTCGACGCGGTACTTGATTGCGTCGCCGTCCTTCGCGTCTTTGTACGCAAACTGCACGGCTTTGGCGGTTTCCAGCGGGATGCGCTCCGCTTCGCCGTACACCTCGAGGTTTTTCAGCCGTACGTAGCTCGACTCGTTGATGCGCACGATGTTGCCTCCGTCGCCCTTCAACACCGTATTTTCATCGTGACTCGTGACCGTGATCCACGCGCCTTCCGTGCCGTGCACGTCGCTGAGCACGAGCGTGTTCTCGCCGTGCCACAGGTGCGGGTCGGAAACATCCGCGAACCTGTAGTCGGGATCGTAACTCGGATTGGCCAACACGCCAACGACCCGAAGCTCGTCCCCGGGCCGAAGCGCCTTCACCGCCTCCTTCGCGGTGCCGAACGCGCGGTCGAGCGCGAGGCCATCGTTTGTGTCATCGCCCGCGCTCTGGTCCAGGTACAGCGTCGCGGCGTCCGCGCTAAGCGCCAGGCACACCGAGAGCGTCGCCAGCAGCGCGAGCGCATGCGAGCGACGCGAACGCGGCCGCATCGGACGGGACGAGAAGGCGCCTCCGGCGCGCGCGGGCGCGGACGGCGACGCGAACGGGTGGCGAGCGCGCATGAGCGCGCTCCCGAAGTTCTCGCGCGGCGTGTCGACCGATGCGCGCCTGAAGGTGGTCTTCGGGTGGCGACGCGGGAGGAAGCGCGCGATGAGAGCTCGGGACTGTGTATTCGGTGCCTACGG